>Ga0209542_10009906_pt1 | contig 17346 bp, 19 predicted proteins | sample RifCSPhighO2_01_FD_184028 | JGI IMG/M metagenome (GOLD analysis project Ga0209542, IMG submission 184028) | Soil microbial communities from Rifle, Colorado - Rifle CSP2_plank highO2_0.1 (SPAdes) (version 2) | ecosystem: Environmental > Terrestrial > Deep subsurface > Rock core/Sediment ...
AAAGGTAGCCTCGAAGTTCTTCCTCGATGACAACCAGTGGAGATAGTTTTTTCGCCTTAGTGAATCCATAAATTAGTTTTAGGGGAGTGTCTATATGTATCAGAGTATGGCGAGAACGCGAGCCCAAGTTTGGCTTTGTAATTACTGGTTTGGCTAGTGTCTTGAAAATTTTCAGAGCTTTAGATTTTGTGAAAGCAACTCCACCCTTTGCCACCGGCAGTCCTTCCTTTAAAAATTTCTCTTTCATTATACCTTTGTTATCCATCCATTTGAGCGCGGGAGATTCTTCTAGCCCCGGACGGGGTAGTCCATCAAAAATGATTGTTTTGCCATTGTACTCTGCCACGAAGGCATCCTTTATCGGACCCAAATGAAATTCACGCATTTTGATGCCTCGCCTCTCTGCTTCCTCCCAAAAGCACTTTGTGCGTAGGGTGTCTTTTTCGTTGGGTTTCTCTGTAAAATATCCCAGACCCAAAGAGGTCATTAATTTAAAAAAGGGAATAGAAATTTTATTTGAAATTACTTCAGCAGTATTTTTAAAAAGCATTTCCATCAAATCAAAAAAGGGCTGGTCCAACCAACCAAGAACTACCGATATGTATGCAATAGCATGTATTTCCTGTGCCGGTTCGCAATCTTTACAGTGTTTCATCCCAGTACTAAAATTTTATTAATAATTTCCATTTTTTTTTCCCGTAATCAAAAATTTAGTACGGGACAAGTCTTTTCATTATAACAGATTTTTAATGTGCTATCGTGAAAGCGATGATTTTTTTTGCGCCATTTTGTTTTAAAATTTTCTTAGCTTCTTCTAGCGTTGCGCCAGTGGTGGTGACGTCGTCTATCAGAATTATGTTCCTGCTTTTTATTTGCTCTATGTTTTTTACAAAAAAAGAACCAACCACATTCCTCAGACGTTCTGTACGGTTTTCAATGTGTGCTTGATGTTTTGTGTCCCTTGGTTTTATTAAAATATTTCTTTCTAGCCTATAATTTTCATTATTGTCTAACTTTACTAATTCATTACATATTAGTTCTGCCTGATTGAATCCGCGTTCTCGTCTTCTTTTCTGGGATAGGGGAATAGGAATTAAAATAGGGTTGTGAAAATTCTCCATCACACTTAAATCTGCAAGCTCTTCTAAAATTCTGCCATACATAACCTCTGCGCAAACCCCCGCCAACCCCCTTCTGCCCTTGTATTTTAAAAACCACACAGCCTTTTTTATGGGTGGATGTCGATAGTCAAAAAAAGAAAAGATCCATTTTGCGTTCTCGCGTTCCGCTGGCGGAGAATCAAGGAGGCAATTTATACATAAATCAGACCCCTCTTTTCCACAAACGATGCAATTTATAGGGAAAAATATGTTTAGTATAGTGCTTAAAAACCTCATTATGATATAATATTAACACGAATGGACAATCCGTTTAAAAAAATATTCGGCCGGACAAATTTATTAAGAAATGAATCAAGCGATAGTGCTGTTGGTATTGACATCGGTTCTTCGGCGATTAAAGTAGTGGAAATAAAAAAGAAAGGCAGTAAGGCAATACTTGAGACTTATGGCGCGATAGCCTTGGGTCCATATGAAGAACTAGAGGTGGGGCGTGTTACCAATCTTCCGGTTGAAAAAATAGTTGAAGCCCTAAAGGAGGTTTTGAAACAGTCCGGCGTGACCAATTCTTCTGTTGCTTTATCTATTCCCGTGCAATCAAGTTTAATTTTTACTATTGAACTTCCGGGCGCGATAAAAGAAAATGAAATGACATCAATCGTTTCGACCGAAGCTCGTAAGTATATTCCAGTGCCAATTACAGAGGTGTCGCTTGATTATTTTCTTTTACCCAAAAAGGAACCCTCCTTTGAAGAGGCAAACAATCCCGACACCCCGTCCCAGCCAGCAGAAAAAAAAGAAGTTCTTGTTGTTGCCTTACAAAACGACGCAATTTATAAATATCGCTCTATTACCTCGGAATGCAATCTGTCTGCTTCTTTTTTTGAAATTGAAATTTTTTCTTCTATTCGAGCCAATTTTGAGCATGAACTTTCCTTGGTACTGTTGATGGATTTTGGTGCCTCACGTACGAAACTTTCTCTGGTTGAATTCGGTATGGTTAAAAGCTATCACTCCATAGACCGTGGTGCTGCCGATATAACTTTATCTATTTCCCAATCTTTAAGCATTCCTTTTTCGGAAGCAGAAAAAATGAAGAAAGAATTTGGACTTTTTGATAATCCTACAGAAAAAACCCTGTCCGATATCATTAAAATTCATATTGACTATATCTTTTCAGAGACAAATAATGTATTATTGGGGTATGAGAAGAAATATGGTCGGACTATTAGTAAGGTGATACTTTCGGGTGGAGGATCTCTTTTGAAAGGGCTTAAAGAAGTGGCGGAAAATAATTTCCGAGCAGAAGTAGAAATCGGACATCCCTTCTCTAAAGTTGGCGCTCCAGCCTTCTTGGATAAAGTACTTATGGCTACAGGTCCTGAATTTGCGGTTGCTTTAGGTTTGGCTTTACGAAAATTGAAATAAATGCGCTATAATATAAGTAATTAAAATAGTAACTTGATTTATGGAACAAGATTTTCAAACATCATTCATACCTAAAAAACCGATAATAGCCAGTCGGGCCGTTACTCCTCGCCCCATCAACTTTTTGACCATTATCGCTTTCTTTATTTTCCTTGCTATGTTGCTAGCAACGGGAATTCTTTTCTTTTATAAAGGAATTACAGTAAAGAATATTGCAAAGATGGAGAACGACCTTAACTTGGCCAAAAATCGTTTCGAACCCTCTAAAATAACCCAGCTTCAAGTTCTAGATAAACGTTTGAGTGCATCAAGCGAGGTTCTGTCTAAACACGTAGCCATCTCTCCTATTTTTAAAGCTCTTGAGCTAATAACCATGAAAACTGTTCGTTATACTAAATTTGGTTATGAGTTTGGTCCGGAAACAAATTACAAAATTATGGTTAAAATGAATGGGCTTGCTGTGGGTTATCGTTCTGTTGCACTTCAATCTGATCTTTTTACTAAAAACACCCTTTTGATTGACCCAGTCTTTTCCAATCTTTCACTAGACGACAAAGGTAATGTTCTTTTTGATTTAGATTTTTCAGTTGATCCAAGTTTGGTAGATTATAAGCAAATGCTCAAAATACAGAGCGCTAATCCCGGAGACGCTAATCAACCCGAGGGGGGGTTGGTGAATTAATTATGTTTAAATTTGTCGTACCAGTAATTTTAATAGCAATCTCCATATTTGGGTTTTTAGTATTTGCTAAACCTCTTTACAATGATATATCTGTTCTCAGAGAACAGGCGGCCTCTTATAATGAAGCTCTTAGTAATTCTAAGGCTCTTGAAAATGAACGAGATAAGTTGACCAAGAAATATAATACCATCTCTTCAGAGAACCTAGAAAAAATCAAAAAACTTCTTCCTGAGAATGTTGACAACATTCGCTTGATTCTTGAAATAGAAAAAATAGCCCTACCCTATGGCATGGTTCTTCGAGATGTGAGATATGACACCTTTAGGAAAACCACAGAAACAGAGGGAGGGGGAGCAGTAATAGGTGGAGATGAAACAGACCAACTTTCTCGCAAGAATTATGGAACTTGGAGTTTAGAATTCTCCACCCAGGGTACATATGATAAATTTATTTCTTTTATTAAAGATTTAGAAAAAAACCTTAGAATTGTAGACATATCTTCCATTACATTTTCATCTAACTTAACTCCAGGACTTAATCCATCTCTTCGAGAATCTTATCAATATTCTTTTAAAATTAATACCTATTGGTTAAAAAATTAAAATGATTCCAAAAACAAGAAACATAATAATATTTGCAAGCATCGCAGTAGTTTTGATTATCTTGTCTGTATTTTTTTTCAAAAAGAGTCCAGAAGAAGACTCCCTAATCTCTTCTTCTAATAACTCGGTGTTGCCGAATGGAGACATAAAAAGTCAGAATTCTTTAATCGCCCAAGACTTCCTTGCCATTCTTTTAAATGTTAAAAGTATCAATTTAGAAGATTCTATTTTTTCTGACCCAGCCTTTCTTTCTCTGCGTGATTCTAGTATTGAGCTTATACCCGACGGAACGGAAGGAAGACCCAATCCATTTGCTCCAATTGGTTTTGACATTATATCAGTACCAGTCATAAACTCTCCTTCTCCTTCTCCTTCTCCTTCTCCTTCTCCTTCTCCTTCTCCTTCTCCTTCTCCTTCTCCTGAAACTAATTAAATTAATTATGAGTTTTTTAGAAGAATTAGCTAAAAGTGGCATAATCAATGAAAGCCAAATAGGTGAAATAAAAAATCGTGCAAAAGATAAACATGCAGGAGACATTGAAGAAGCTCTAATTGAATCTGGTGTTTCAGAAGAGGAAATACTCGAAGCTAAGGGAGGGTATTTACAAATGCCGGTTAGGAAAGTAAACACCAAGGGTATGTCTTTCAGCATTCTTAAATATATTCCAGAAGATTCTGCTGCTTTTTATCAATTTGCTCCTATTGGATTTTCTGAAGGAGTGCTTGAGGTGGGAGTAACAGACCCTGAAAATATAAAAGCCATGGATGCGCTTCAATTTATTTCGGCCAAGCTTGGCATTCCCTTTAAAGTTTTTCTCATTTCTAAAAGTGATTATCAAAGTATCATGGATGTTTATAAAGGTATATCAGGTCAAGTAGAAGAAGCTCTTGGTGAATTTAGTCAAGAAGAAATAATTGAAGCAAAAAATGTAAATGAAGCAACGAGTTTAAGTAAAGAGATTAAAAATGTAAAACCGGGAGAAGAAAAGAAAATCGTTGAAGATGCTCCAGTGATTAAAATTGTTGCTGTCATACTTCGCAACGCAATAGAATCCAATGCTTCTGATATACACATAGAGCGCACGGAAGAAAATGTAAAAGTGCGTTTTCGCATAGATGGTGTTCTCCAGACAAGCATAATGTTGCCAACCAACGTTTACAGTGGGATAATCGCACGTATAAAAATTATTTCAAAACTGCGATTAGATGAAAAAAGAAAACCCCAGGATGGATCTTTTAGTGCCAATGTTGATGGGCGTAAGATTGATTTTCGAGTATCGACCATGCCTGCTTATTATGGTGAAAAAATCGCAATGCGTATTTTGGACTCTGAAAAAGGAGTTAAATCCTTAGAAGAACTGGGTTTATCAAAAAGAAATCTTGATTTGATAAAAGAAGCGCTTAAAAAGCCTTATGGACTCGTCCTCATCACTGGTCCGACGGGGTCTGGTAAATCTACCACTCTATATTCTATGATGAACGAGCTTGATAAAGAGAAAAGCAACATTGTTTCTCTAGAAGACCCAATCGAATACCACATGCCCAATGTCAATCAATCTCAAATCATGCCCGAAATTGGATATACTTTTGCCTCGGGTCTCCGTTCTATCTTGCGTCAAGACCCAGACATAATAATGGTTGGAGAAATACGAGATAAAGAAACAGCCCAACTGGCCATTCAGGCGGCCCTAACTGGACATCTTGTTTTTTCTACACTTCACACCAACAATGCTATTGGAGCGGTGCCCAGACTCGTGGATATGGGAGTTGACCCGTACCTCATTGCTCCAACTCTAATTCTTTCTATTGCCCAACGTCTCGCCAGGATGACCTGTCCTTCTTCCAGGAAACTTGTACCCATGGAGGAAAGCATTAAAATGCAGATTGAAAACCAAATGCAAGATTTGCCAGAGGAGTTTAAAAAAGAAATTAAAATTAAAAAAGAGATGTATGACACGGTTCCTTCTTCAGAATGCCCCTCCGGGACGAGAGGCCGTATCGCCGTTTTTGAAATGTTTGAAGTAGACAAGGAAATGCAAAACGCAATATTGAAAAATCCAACTAATGCCGAAATTTATAAAATAGCTCGCAAGAATGGAATGCTTATGATGCGAGAAGACGCTATGCTAAAAGCAGTAGACGGCACCATCCCCTTCAGGGAAGTATATAATTTTAGTAACGAGAATAAATAATGGGTAAGTCCTACGTAGGGTCGGATTCCGACTTCGCCTTACAAGCGTCGGAGTTGTCCACAAGGGGATTAATCTTTAAGGCGATTTTATAATATAATTATAATTAGATAGTAAATAAAAATATATGGAAGGAGAAAAAAGAAAAATTTTAATAGTTGACGATGATAGTTTTCTTTTAGATATGTATGCATTGAAGTTCAGCCAGAACAGCTTTGAGGTTCATACAGCCACAAGCGGTGTAGGTGCAATAGAGAAACTCAAAGGCGGACTTAAGCCTAACATTATTCTCTTTGATATAATCATGCCGGAGATGGATGGTTTCGAAATGTTAAAAAAAATAAATCAAGATAAATTATCCCCAGATTCTGTAAAAATAATTTTATCCAATAAAAGCGAACAACAAGACATTGACCAAGGGAATAGTCTGGGAATAGCTGGATATATTGTAAAAGCGAACTCAACTCCCACTGAAGTGATTGACCAGATAACAGGCATTTTAGCCAAAAAAGATATTATTGGAAAAATTTAATTTTTTTTTAAAAAATAATGATGAATTATAAAAAAGAACTTGAGGAACTTCTTTTAAATGTTATCCGCGAAGGTGGATCGGATTTGCACATAGGCGCTGGAAGAGTGCCAGCTATTCGAGTGGCTGGAGAACTTATATTTCTAACAAAATACCCAGTCTTTACCAAAGAAGACGCACTTGGCATTCTGGGAGAAATTTTAGACAAAGGAAAAGTTGATAGGTTTCTAGAAAATCAGGAAATAGACTTTTCTTATGATTTTAGAGGAGAAGCACGGTTACGAGGAAACGCATTCTTTCAAAAAAGTCTAATCGGCATTGTTTTACGATTAGTCCCAAAAGTAAAAACTCTCACAGAATTGCACTTGCCTCCGATTCTTTCCGACCTGGCTCGCAAGAAACAGGGATTCTTTTTAGTTGTTGGTCCTGTTGGGCAGGGTAAATCAACCACGCTCTCGGCGATGGTTAATTTGGTCAATAACGAACAAGCACGTAACATCGTAACAATTGAAGATCCGATTGAACATGTATATGCACCCAGCAAATCCATAGTAAATCAGCGTGAAGTGGGTATTGATACTAAAGATTTTCATACAGCACTTAAGTCGGTTTTTAGGGAAGATGTCAATGTGATATTGATTGGTGAAATGCGTACGCCGGAGACCATTGCCACAGCTGTTACTGCCGCAGAAACTGGGCACCTTGTTCTCTCTACTCTACATACCAACAATGCTTCCCAGACGATAGACAGAATCATAGATTCTTTCCCAGGCGACCAACAAGACCAAATTCGTGCCCAGCTTTCTGCCAGTTTGCTTGGTATTTTTTCTCAGAGACTAATTCCTCGAATCACTGGTGGACTGATTCCCGCCTACGAGTTACTATTAAACAATAACGCAGTGTCGAATTTAATACGCGAAAAACGAACCCATGAAATAGACGTAGTCATAGAAACAGGCATGGAGTCCGGAATGGTGAGTTTGAATCATTCGTTAATAGAGCTTGTGCGTGCCGGAGAGATTTCAATTGAGAATGCTTATCAGTTCTCTCTTAACCCCAAGGGACTTGAAAGAATGCTTTAGTACTTCATAACTTTAAGAACTTTTAACTTTATAACTAAATTATGTTATTCAAATATAAGGCCGTAGACGACAAAGGAATAAACAAAGAGGGAGACATCGATGCACCCAACAAAGATATTGCAATTAGCGGTCTTCAAAGGCGGGGGCTTATCGTTATTTCCCTTAAAGATGAGGCTCACAGTAAATCAATATTTTCTAGATCTTTTTTTGAGCGTATTCCGATGAGATATATTGTTATTCTTTCTCGCCAGATTTCAACTTTGTTTGAAGCGCAAGTTTCAGCCCTGAAAGCCTTTTCCATGCTTGCAACCAACGCAGATAACAAACCCTTAAGTCATAAGCTTACTCAAATCAGTGATGATCTTCAGGCGGGGGTATCTATCTCTGGCGCACTTTCAAAACATCCAGACGTTTTTTCAAATTTTTATGTCAACATGGTTAGAGCAGGAGAGGAAGTGGGTAAACTCAATCAAACCTTTTTACATTTGGCGGAGTATCTAGATCGTCAATACACCCTTACCACTAAAACCAGAAACGCACTGATATATCCAGCTTTTGTTATTTTTACCTTTTTTGTGGTTATGATTCTTATGTTTGTCGTCGTTATTCCAAAGCTTTCTGCAATCATTTTAGATTCTGGCCAATCTGTGCCATTTTACACAAAAATAGTCATAGCTTTTTCTAATTTTTTCGTTAACTATGGTTTTATTGCCTTGATTTTTCTCGTGCTTTTCGGTGTTTGGCTTTGGTGGCTCTCTACTTCACCTAAAGGGAAAGCATATATTGATAAAATACGCCTCTCTTTTCCTCTTGTCGGTAATTTATATAAAAAACTTTACCTTTCCAGGATATCCGATAACATGGACACAATGCTTACTTCCGGTATTCCGATAATTCGAGCGATAGATATTACTTCAGAAGTTGTCGGTAGTGGTATTTATAAAGTAATTTTACAAGATGTGGCTGAAAGAGTTAAATCAGGGCTTGCGCTTTCTGCCGCAATGGAAAAATATCCCAACGAAATACCGGGCATTATGATGCAGATGATAAAAGTTGGAGAAGAAACAGGGTCCCTCGGTCCAATTTTAAAAACCCTAGCCGATTTCTACAAACGCGAAGTTGATGATGCTGTTGATACAATGGTAGGACTGATTGAACCATTTATGATAGTGATTCTCGGTTTAGGGGTGGGTATACTTTTGGTTTCTGTTTTGATACCGATTTACAATATTGCAGGGGGAATTAGTTAAAACTTTCTTGATTTCCTTATTTTAAAGGGGGGGGTGTGGATAACTTTCTTATGCCTGTGTTGTATGTGTTATAATAGATAGATTAAAAAATAAGTCGAAATTTATTATAAGTTATTATTAGTTTACCCATTTGGGGAAAAATATATTATGAAAAAAATGAATTTTAAAAGAGGCTTCACACTGATTGAACTCTTGGTCGTTGTTGCCATCATTGGAATTTTGGCTTCTGTTGTTTTGGCTTCTCTAAACAGCGCCAGAACAAAAGGCGCAGATGCAGCAGTTAAAGCGAATCTGTCTGGTACTCGAGCATCAGCTGAACTTTATTTTGATGGACAAAACTCTTATGATACAATCTGTGCTTCTGCAACTGCAGGAGGAATCTATGCTGGAGTATTGGCTGCTCTTCGCGCTACAACCGCAACAGGAGCTATAGGAGCAGATCAGGCAGCGCAAACCACAGGAAATGGAGCGTGTCACGATCTTGCTGGTTCATGGGTAGCACAAACGCCCCTTAAATCCATAAATGTTGTTGGTGGTGCGAGCGGTGAAGACTTTTGGTGTGTCGACTCAACAGGAGCTTCAAAAGTAGAAGATGCCCTTATGGCTCTAAATGCCACAGCCTGTATATAGTCTAAGTTTTTAGTTTTAAACAAAAAAACTACTCCCCTAGGGGTGGTTTTTTTGTTTTTTAAAATGGTATAATAAAAGCAAGGCAAGAATCGTTACTTTTATTTATTAATTAATACAATATGAAAGAAAAACAAAAAGGCTTTACATTAATTGAACTCTTGGTCGTGATTGCCATCATCGGCATCTTGGCTTCAGTTGTACTAGTGGCGCTAAACAATGCCAGAAGCAAGGGTGCAGACGCGGCAGTGAAATCAAACTTAGTAAATGCTGTAAGGCAGGCGGAGGTTTTTTATAACATAAACACTGTCGCTCCCGAGACATTTACCAATGTGTGTACAAATGGTGTGGTGGGAGGAGCGACCGGCATTGGCGCTTTTGTTCTGGCGGCCGCGAAAGCTACTGGGTTATCATCTTACACGACAGGTGGTGGTGGTTCTACGGCGGTTGCTTATTGTAATCAAAGCGCGGGGGCCTGGGCAGCTCAAGCACCGCTTAGTACTACTGGACAAATGTGGTGTGTTGATAGTAGTGGTAAGTCCATACAAACTACTACCTTTCTGGCAAATGCCGCTGACTATATTTGTAATTAATTAAATCTAGCAAAAACTATTTTTTTCAACAAAAAGACTACGTTTCTTGTCTTTTGTTTGTGATATAATACAATCGTGATTATATCAATTACAATTATTTTCTTTATTTTAGGTCTGATTATTGGGAGCTTCCTCAACGTAGTAATTGCCAGATACAATACCCAAAAGTCCTTTGGTGGGCGAAGTGCTTGCATGTCTTGTCAAAGCCAGCTCCGCCCCCACGAGCTTATACCTCTTGTTAGTTTTTTTGCACTGGCGGGGCGGTGTCGGAGTTGTAAAACAAAAATATCAATTCAGTACCCACTAGTTGAGTTTGTGACCGGCTTAGTTTTCGCTCTTTTGTTTTTAAAATTTCAAAATGTTTTCTTTGTCGCCACCATTCTTTTTGCTGTTACTTATGCTTATTATTCCATTATGTTCTGCCTCCTTCTCGTCATTGCGGTTTATGATTTAAAACATAAAATTATTCCAGATGTGCTCTCTCTTGTTTTCGGGGTTCTTGCCTTTCTTGGCTTGTTTTTCTTTTCAAACTTTGGTTTCTATCCACATATTCCTGGCATACTTGAATTATTTTCGGGTGTGTTAATTGCCCTACCCTTTGCTTTTATTTGGCTTGTGTCTTCCGGCACTTGGATGGGGTTGGGGGATGCCAAGCTTGCCTTGGGTATTGGTTATTTGCTTGGAATTGGAAGAGCGCTCTCTTCTTTGGTTATTGCCTTTTGGTCTGGAGCGATAATTGGACTTATTCTTATTGTTCTTTCTAAAAAATATAAAATGAAAAGCGAAATTCCCTTCGCTCCTTTTATGGTTTTAGGCGCTGCGCTAGCTTTTCTTTTTGAACTACATTTTTTCCCTATTGGCTTTTAGATTAATATGAGTAAACCGAATGATAAAATAAAAAAAAACAGAGGAATGACCTACGTAGAGCTTATCGTTGTTCTGGGTATTTTTTCCGTAATGCTTTCCATAGCTATTTTTAATTATAAAAAATTTCAAGCAAAAGTAGATATTAAGAATTTAGCAAACGACATAGCACTTAAATTGGTTGAAGCTCAAAAATCCTCTATTTCTGGCAAATGGAACTCAGGAGCGCTATCCAGCTGGAAGCCCGCCTATGGGCTGTATTTTAATGTAGCAACCTCAACAAAATTTGTTTATTTTGCCGATTTAGATAATTTAAATGATTGCAACGCTCCCCAATGCACTCCCCCTAATTATAGTATTGACGGAGAAGTGCTAGACATTATAAATATAACTAAAGGGAACACAATCTCAGCCATACAAAGTTATGTAGGTGCTACTCCCACTACTATTGCGAATCCCCTGTCTGTCAGTTTTAAAAGGCCGGATTCTAGGGCGTTTTTTAAATCAAATGGTGTATTGCTAACAGGTTTTGATTATGTGCAAGTCACCGTAACCTCACCCCAAACGGTTACAGCTAGAATAAAATTATATCCTTCCGGCAGGATTCAAATAAATTAACATGTCAAAAAGATATTTTAAAACAAAATTCGGTTTCACAATAATAGAAACAATGATAGCCATTTCTCTTTTTCTAGTTGTTGTTATGGTTGGCATAAATTCACTCTTAAACGCTAGCGTCATTCATCAAAAGTCTCAAGATCTGCGTTCTATTGTGGATAATCTTAATTTTATAATGGAAGATATGTCGAAAAATATACGAACAGGGTATAATTACCACTGTTTTGTTTCTGGCGACACCATCCCTTCCACGACTTCTCCCATTATGAGCACCCCAAAAAGTTGCGCCTCCGGTTGGGCTATTTCCTTTGAATCTTCTACTGGGCTAACAGGCAACGATGACGACCAGTGGGTTTATTACATATCGGGAGGAAAAATCTTCAAATCAACTCAAGGTCCTTATGTTGCGTCCGCTTTTGTTCAACTTACCCCCGATGAAGTTGTCTTAGAATCTTCGCCCACCATAGCTGGATTTTCGGTGCTAGGAGCTGAGCCTCCACCCGCCAACAGTCAGCAACCTTTTGTTATTATTAGATTAGTTGGGAAAATAACCTACAAAAACATTGTTTCACCTTTTTCTATACAAACTTCAGCCTCCCAAAGGTTGGTAGATATATAAGTAGTTTAAAAGTTGAAAGTTCATAAGGTTATAAATAAATGGAAGTATTTTTCAAAAAATTTAATAAACGGAGAGGAGGTTTCGCCAGCGGGTTTACCCCCACACTAAAGATTTTTGGTGTGAGCTTGCGAAGCAAGCGGGGGTTTACTTTAGTTGAATCACTTGTCGCTATTTCAATTTTTTCTGTATCTATTGTAGCCTTAATGGTTACCTTGGGACAGGGTATTTCAGATACTGGTCAAGCCAAAAAGAAAGAGATAGCTGCATATCTGGCGCAGGAGGGTATTGAATATGTTCGAAACATGCGAGATACCTTCGTGCTTTACGATGCTGGCGGTGCCCAAACTGGCTGGACTAATTTTACCAGCAACCTGATAGATGCTTCAGCGTGTCAGTCAGCAAACGGATGTTATATTAATGCTGATAGTTTAAACTATAGTGATAATACTCAACCCATGATTGATATTAATCCAATCGCTTGTTCTGGTTCTACTTGTTCCAATGGTGCCTTGCTTTATAATTCGTCAACGGGAAAGTATGGTTTTTCTGGTATTACTTCTGGTTATACACGAAAAATTTGGATTACTCCAGCCAGCCCCATAAATGAAGTAAAAGTTTTCTCTAGAGTTTCTTGGACCCAGGGCTCTGGAAATTACAGTCTTACTTTTTCGGAGAATTTATTTAATTGGATAGAATAATCCCAGTAGTAGAGCAAAGCTCACTACGGGACAAGGAAATGATAAATATAAAATTAAAAATTAAAAATTATATTAAAAAAGGGCCTGCCCCGCATGCCCCGACGTTACGTCGGGGTCGTTCGGGCTTTGTAATACTTTTTGCGGTTACGCTCTCCAGTATTCTTTTGGCTATAGCTCTGGGGGTTTCTAATATAGCACTCAAAGAAATAAATTTTAGCACTTCGGCTAAAAATACCAATGACGCTTTTGTTTCCGCTGATGTTGGTGCTGAATGTGCGTTATACAACGACAAATCGATTATTAATAAATTTCCCTTACCGTTTTCTGCCACTCCCATCAGCAGTTGTGCAGGGTTAACCCCCACACCCACTGGTTCTGGAACTGCCACCACGGCATCTTATGATTTTGTAGTTACCGGCCTCGGCAGTCTGGCACAAGGATGTGCCAAAATAAATGTTTTTAAGGACAATAGTGCTCCACCAATTAAAACCACCATAACCTCCAAGGGATATAACATTGGTGATTCCGCTTGCAATTCTTCTTCGTCAAGTCGTGTAGAGCGCGAGCTTCTGGTCACATTCGGTGGCTCTGGCGCTCCTCCACCTCCACCACCTCCTCCTCCACCTTCATCATTTACCGCCACCGGTGGAACAATCACAGAAAGTGGTGGTTACACATATCATAGATTTACCAGCAGTGGAACATTTCAAGTTACATCAGGCTCTGGAAATGTTGAAGTGCTAGTTGTAGGCGGAGGAGCGGGAGGTGGAACAGGAGGAACTGCAAGTAGAGGTGGTGGTGGATCTGGCGGAATTGTCTACAACAGTTCTTACGCGGTTTCAGTAAATTCGTATACCGTGACAGTGGGTGCGGGAAGCGCGGCACCAGCCGCAGGAGCGAAATCCAACAATGGAGGTAATTCAGTTTTTGATACTCTTACGGCATTGGGTGGCGGAGGAGCAGGAATCCACTTGGGGACGGGGGTTAATGGAGGCTCCGGAGGAGGAGGAAGTGGCTGGTCAAGTACTGCCGGAGGTTCCGGCCTTCAGCCGGGTTCAGCCTCGGGGGGCTTTGGCAACAATGGAGGAGCGGCTCAAAGTGGCACTTCGCCCGGTGCCTCAGGTGGGGGAGGTGGCGCGGGAGCTGTTGGTACGACTGGTGTAAGCGGTCAGGGCGGAGCGGGTGGAGTCGGACAACAATATTCTCAATTTAGCAGTGTGGGCGGTTCACCTGCCGGCTGGTTTGGTGGTGGAGGCGGAGGAGGCGCAGCTTCCGGCTCAACCGCTGGCGCTGGAGGACAGGGTGGAGGTGGCGCTGGAGGCGCGGGAACAGTTGGTACCGCAGGCACAGCCAATACTGGAGGCGGAGGAGGAGGAGCAACCAGTACCGGTGGAGCTGGTGGAAGCGGTCTTGTAATTGTGCGTTATGCTGCTCCATAAAAAATCTGACATACCCGCACACTTTTTTTAAGACAGTATTTGATATACTCAATAAGCATGTCTCAACAAGTTCCAGGCAAAGTTATAGATAGAATCCAAAAATTGCGCGCCGAAATAGCGCGCTTGCGCGATGCATATCATATAAAAGATGCGCCGGAAGTTACTGACGACGTTTATGATTCTCTGAATCGAGAACTTCGATATCTTCTAGAAAAATATCCGGAATTTTTCGACCCCAACGCTCCGGAGAACAGAATAGGGGGTAAACCCCTGGATAAATTTGTCAAAGTAAAGCATAAAAGTAGAATGCTTTCTCTTAATGATGCCTTTAACGAAGAAGAACTTTATGAATGGGAAAAAAGAATAAAAAAACTTCTAGGAGGTAGAAAGAATGTAAATTATTTCTGTGAAATAAAATTTGACGGACTGGCTGTTTCGCTTATTTACGAAAAAGGTAAATTTGTGCAGGGTGCAACGCGCGGAGATGGACTCGTCGGGGAAGACATAACTTTAAATTTAAAAACGATACATTCTATACCCCTTGGCTTGGGTTCTAAATCGGGGTTGATTCCAAAGTATATTGAAGTTCGAGGGGAAGCAGTTCTGGCAAAAAAGATGCTAGAGAAACTAAATCGAAAAAATATCAAAGAAGGTAAAACACCCTTCGCCAATACCAGAAACGTTGCTGCGGGAAGCCTGCGTCAGCTTGACCCCAAACTGGTAGCCGAGAGGAAGCTTGATTTTTTCGCTTATGATATTAAAAATCTTTCAAAAGAAGCAAATATACCGGAATACCATTCAGAAGAGCACGCCCTTCTGAATGATTTGGGATTTCAGGTTGATGAGAGAGAAGCCATTTGTAAAAATCTGGAAGAAGTTATTGCTTTTATAAAGAAGTTTGAAAAAATTCGCTCCAATTTTTCTTATGGCACAGATGGAATAGTAATATCGGTAAACAGTTTGCAGTTGCAGGAAGTTCTGGGTGTTGTCGGTAAAGCTCCGCGATATATGGTTGCCTTTAAATACCCAGCCGAGCGCGCTACGACAATAGTGAAGGAAATTTTAGTAAATGTGGGGCGCACCGGAGTGCTTACTCCGCTTGCGATTTTTGAGCCGACGTTAGTTGCCGGTTCCACTGTCTCGAAGGCGACTCTCCATAACGCCGACCAGATAGAGCGTTTGGGGATTCAGGTGGGTGATACCGTTGTTATAGAAAAAGCGGGAGATGTAATACCGAAAGTAGTGGAAGTTCTAACCCGCATGCGTACGGGTAAGGAAAAAAAGTTCAAAATGCCAGAGAAATGTCCCGTGTGTAAAGGCAAGGTAGAGAAAAAAACACTGTCGGCTCAAGCGTCCGTTGCGCATTACTGCACCAATCAGAAATGCCCCGCCAAAAATGAAAGATTCTTAGAGCATTTTGTGTCTGTTTTTGAAATATACGAGCTTGGGCCCAAAATTTTAAGGAGATTTAAAGACGAAGGACTTATTACCGATGCAGCGGATATTTTTAAACTTGAAGAGAGCGATATCGCACCACTTTCGCGTTTTGGAGAAAAGTCAGCAGAGAATATTATTAAAGAAATAGAAAACAAAAAGAGAATTCCACTATCTAAGTTTCTCTGGGCGTTGGGCATTCTTCATGTGGGGGAGGAAACAGCGCGAGACCTAGCTGTAAATTTCGGCACCCTAGAAAAACTGATACTCTCCGCCAGGTCAGACCTAGCGGAGATAGATAGTATAGAAAATATCGGTCCCGCGGTATCGAAAAGCCTTTCCGACTTTTTTCGCGACAAGAATAATTTAAATTTTATAAAAAAACTGGAGAGAAACGGGGTGGTAATTTTAAGCGAGGCGAAAAAACAAGAAGGGAAATTCAAAGGTTTAACATTTGTCTTAACCGGAACGCTTGCAAGTATGTCACGGGAGATCGTCAAAGAACGGATTCTGGCGCACGGCGGCAAGGTGGCCGGTTCCGTTTCGAGTCATACTTCCTACGTCGTTGCCGGCACGGAGCCGGGTTCTAAATTCACCACTGCGCAAAAACTTGGCATAAAAATTCTCTCCGAACAAGAATTTCTTAAACTCCTTTAAACCTGTGCTACGTGGTACACTATGTACATTACAAGTTAAATAAAAAATTTATGAAAACATTTATCAATTGGGTTATCTATGCGGTGGCAATCATGATTGTCGCATATTTGTTACCCGGTATATTTATCGAAGGATTCATATCTGCTTTGGTTTTGGCTGTGGTGTTGGGCGCAATAAACGTCTTTATCAAGCCCGTCGTCATCATTCTAACTTTGCCGATTAATATATTAACTCTGGGTCTTTTTACGCTTGTTATCAATGCTCTCCTTATCATGCTTGCTTCCATGATTGTTCCCGGATTTGGTGTAGCGAGTTTTTGGTGGGCAATGCTCTTTGCGGTGGTTCTCTATGTAGTTACTTGGGTTTTGTCACGATTTGGGGGAGATACTACAAATTAAATAATTTGGCGGTATTCATTGTATAAAATTCGAAACTCATACTGACACTATTTATGGAAAGTTTTAAAAAAAATCCAGAGGAAAATAGACTCAATCCAGCCATATTACGGCAACTCATTGAAAAAAGTGATGATTTAAGTGCCACAAATGTAGTGCGCAGAGTGTTGGATGCCCTGGGGGCAGGCAATCACGCTAAGGCATTAGCCATACTGAAGTGGGAAGCGGACAAAACTCTGCAAAGTGAGGAAATATACAATTACTTTAGGACCTTTTTAGATAATAAATGAGTTTTCGAGGGGAGACCTTAGCACGAAATCTGCTGATGATTCACCTCTAAAATTCAGCAACACACATGATTCATTACGACGACTTCAAAAAGGTAGAAATAAAAATTGGCGGTGAAATTGTATCCTTTGCGCGAACCTTTTTCCAGAAGAAGCCCTGACCGCACCCCGCCTCATTTTTCTGGGGGAATGGTGGCGGGGTGCGGAATTCGGACTCGCCCGCGCGGAGGAGGGG
>Ga0209542_10009907_pt1 | contig 17346 bp, 21 predicted proteins | sample RifCSPhighO2_01_FD_184028 | JGI IMG/M metagenome (GOLD analysis project Ga0209542, IMG submission 184028) | Soil microbial communities from Rifle, Colorado - Rifle CSP2_plank highO2_0.1 (SPAdes) (version 2) | ecosystem: Environmental > Terrestrial > Deep subsurface > Rock core/Sediment ...
TGAAGCAAAACGGATATAAGCGACTTTATCGATACTTTTTAACTTGCGCATTACCAAAGAACCGATAAGCTTACTTTCAATTTCAACACTATCGCGGTTTCGTAAATCTCTTTCAATATCATCAACTATTCTTTCAATTACGTCAATAGGTATTAATCTTTTTTCACAGGCTTTAATAATACCGCTTAAGACTTTATTTCTACCAAAGGGCTCTCTCCTACCATCTTTCTTTATCACTACTAAATCAATCATTTCCACTCGTTCGTAAGTAGTAAATCGTTTTTGGCATTTTAAACACTCTCTTCTTCTTCTAATTGTAGTGAGATCCTCGCTGTCCCGAGAGTCTAAAACCCCAGTTTCTAAATTATTACAGTACGGACATTTCATATAAAAATTCAGCTAGCAAGCACAAGATATTGTGTACAAAGTTAAGCTTAGCACCAATATCTTGAGTTTGTCAAGATATTCTTTTGTTATAACCTTATTGTTTATTTTAGGTTGCGTATTATTTTCTAAATTGTTGAACTCTTCTTAAGTTTCTTTAGTGCTAAGACATAAGAAGATTCTCGGAGGGAAATATTATGCCTCATAGCCATCTCCCAAACTTGATTAAAGGTAGCCGAGATTTTTTCTTTTAATTTTTCAAAGACCGCCTCTTTAGTCCATTTTTCTTTATTAATATTTTGATACCATTCAAAGTAAGAGACGGTAACTCCCCCACTATTGGCCAAAATATCAGGAATTACTAAAACGCCCTTTTTTAAAAGTGTGGGCTCGCAAGAGAAGAAGATCGCTCCATTTGCCATCTCGAGAATAATTTTAGCCTTAATTTTTTTAGCGTTTTTTAAAGTTATTTGGTTTTCTAAACTAGCTGGTATTAAAACGTCAACCGGTAACTCAAGTATTTCTTTATTGGTAACATCTTTTCCCAAAAAAATCCCTTTGTTTTTTAAATCACAAACACTATTTACACAATAACAGCCAGCAATTCTGCCCCCTTCTTCCTTGCATTCTTTTACTTTCCTAATATCTAAAGAGCCCTTAGAGATATAGATCCCACCCTTAGAATCGGATAAAGCTAATACTCTTTTTCCATTTTCACTCAAAACTTGGGCAACGGCTCCTCCCACATTGCCAAATCCTTGTATTGCCACCGTAGAAACTTCAAAATTACCTTTTCTTACCGCTTCTTCTAAAACGTAAAAACCACCAACCCCAGTTGCTTCGTTTCTCCCTTCTATTCCCCCTTTTTCTAAACTTTTACCAGTAACTACGGCCGGTTCGGCTTTACCAGAAAGTTTATGGTACTCGTCAGCTACCCAATCCATAATTTTCGAATTAGTATTGAGATCTGAAGCCGGTACATAAACCTTTGGGCCAATTTCTGGATAAATTGCTCTGATAAAACCTCTTGTTAATCTCTCAAGTTCACCTTCACTTAAAGTTTTCGGATCAACTTTAACTCCTGCCTTGGCTCCTCCGAAGGGAAGGTCTAAAAGAGCTGTCTTAAAGGTCATTATCGCCGCAAGAACCTTAATTTCTTCTAAGCTAACACCTTGGTAAAATCTTATTCCTCCTTTATATGGGCCTCTAAAATTGTTATGTAAAACCACAAAAGATTGAAACTTTTTTGTTCGGTCATTATCTAGTGTTACGGGAAATTCAAAAGAGAGGATTTTTTCTGGTTTAGAAATTTTTTCAATAAAAGACGGGGGGACTTTAGCAATTCTAGCAGCTTTTCTTAAAATATTATATATTTCACTGCTGCTATTCATTTGTTAAATTCTCTAAATAATCATGCGCGTCTATCGCTGCCCGGCAACCAATCCCCGCTGCAGTTACTGCTTGTTGATAATGCCAATCAGAAACATCACCAGCCACAAAAACTCCACTGATAGGTGTTTTAGTCTCATTCTTAACAATAATATAACCCTTAGGGTCTAAAGGAAGTCTATCTCTGAATATTTGGGTATTAGGACTATGACCAATAGCTACAAAAAGTCCGTCAGTTTCTAAATGTTTTTGCTTCCCTGTTCTCACATTCTTCAATATCACACCCCCAACTTTATCTACACCTAAAACCTGCGTAACAATAGTGTCCCAAATAAAAGAAACTTTAGGGTTTTTAGAGGCTCTTTCTACCAGTATCGGAAAGGCACGCAACTTATCACGGCGATGGATTATCGTTACCGAAGAAACAAATTTAGTTAAAAATAATGCTTCCCGCATCGCACTATCGCCACCTCCAACCACTACAACTTTTTTACCTTTAAAAAAGGCCGCGTCACAGACTGCACAAGAAGAAACCCCTTTGCCAATAAGTTTTTTTTCGCCCGGGATATCGAGCCATTTAGCCGAGGCTCCAGTGGAAATAATTATTGCTTTAGCTAGATATTTTTTCTCTCCAACATAAACCGCAAACGGTTTCTTACTGAAATCAACGCTCGTAACATTTTCCTGTAAAATTCTACTACCAAATTTTTCGGCTTGAGCTTTCATTGCTAAAATCAACTCTGGTCCTTGAATACCATCTGGAAAACCAGGGTAATCTTCCACATCTGTCGTTAACATCAATTGTCCCCCAAATTCTACCCCACCGATCAAAAGAGTTTTGAGGTTTGCGCGAGATGTGTAAATTGTAGCGGTTAATCCGGCTGGACCAGAACCAATAATGATAATATCGAATATTTCGTTTCCCATTAGTTTATAGTTTACTTAGATACTAAGAAGTATTCTCGTAAATTAGGTTTTTGAGAGTTGTTCTTTAAAGTAATTAACCCAAGGTATTAAACTCGGGTTCACGTCTTCTCTTATCGCCAAGTAAAAAGAGGCGTAAGAGGAAAAAAGTAAGCATTCAAAACTTTGAATAAGTTTGGTTTCTCCCTTTGGCTCAAATTGATATGACCCTATTCCCAAATTACCCAAGACTTTTTTGGTTGCTTTAATTCTTTTATCAATTCGTTCATCGTAAAGATCACTATCCAAAAAAACAAAAATTAAACTTTTATTTTTAGGGTGCTCTAACCCTTCCAGCAAGTGGTGGTTTAATTCTGGTAAGCGATACCAATTTGCGTACGTTTTAGAAGTTTCATTTAATTGATTAGCAAAGGTATGGGCGTTACCAGTTAAAAAACGGGCTCCGACTATAACTGCAATCTTTCCCTGTAAAGTATCGGCAAGACGAAGTGCCGGATTAACACTCGCTTCAACACTAAGATGCTCATTTCTTTTTTTAAGAAAAGTAACTACGTTTTTAATATCTTGGTCATCTATTTTTATAAATTCTAGTTTATCTAAAATAGCCAATAAACCTACGATGGAGTAGCCTAGCCCTGCCCGAGGTTGATTACAAGGATTATACTTTGGTTGAAATTTATAAAAGGGGAAGCCGTCCAAAACTTCTTGCAACTCTCCGCCGCTACTAAATCCAATAATTTTAGCATCTTTCTTTTTTGCTTCTTGCGCCGCTACAATTATTTCTTCAGTTTGTCCAAAATAACTGGAACAAATCACTAAAGAGTTGCTATTTATATAACCCGGAAGGGTGGAATCATTTATTATCTCAAAAGGAATTTTTAACTCTTTCGAATATAAGGATTTAACAATGTGAGGTCCCAATCCAGAACCACCCATACCGCAAACAATAATATTTTTAACGTCCCTGTAACTAGCCTGTATATTTAAACTTCTGGTTTCTCCCCAAGTTTGGGAAATCTGATTGGGTAAATTTTTGATCGAACCTAAAAAATCCCCTTTGTCTAGCTTTTTAATTTTTTCGGAAAGTTGATTAGCCACAATTTAATCCGGAACCGACTCAGGACCTTTGTTTCTCATCCGCTCAACAAAGTCTTTAATCTTTTCTTCGTCATATGAAGAGAGTTTCAAAAGCCTCTCCCAAGAGGCAAGTGCAATTTTACTATCATTTGCAGCTCGAGGAGTCACTATCACTTTTGATTTATAACTAGCCGCTATTTCTTTTAATTTCTCAACTATTTCTTTTTCAAGGTCGCTTTTATAAGTTATCCATACTCCACCGTGTTCAAGATTATGAATCACTTGCTGATCGGGCAATTCTTTATCGTAAACACCCCAAGAAGCGGGGGTAGCAAAATGGGGTCCGCTGGTAGGCGGATTGGAATTATATTCTGGTTTCTTACTATCAGTAGCTATATGATCCCTCCCCAAACCGGAAATAACTTCTCCGAGAAGGGGTTTAGAACTAGCTTTAAAAGCAAAAAATCCTAAAACACCAATACCAGCAGCCATAATTAGAATTATAAAAGCCACTAAGAATTTTTTCGAAGTTCTTTTTTTGGAAATTTCGTTTTTCTTTAATTCTTTATAAAACTTCTTTCTGTCTTTTTTAGTTAAACTCGCCGGATCTAAATTTTCCATCTATTCTTTTTTGGTTAAATATTGGTAAGCAGAAAGAGCGGCTTTTGCTCCTTCACCAGCAGCAATAATGATTTGGTCAAAACTAATATTAGTCACGTCACCAGCGGCAAAAATACCGGGAACAGAAGTGCGGCAATCGACATCTATTTCAATCTGATCCCACTGATCTTTTTTGGTAATTTTGTCAAATTCATTAGAGGGAACATAACCTATTTCAATGAACACTCCTTCGACATCAATCTTTCTTTCTTGCCCAGAAACTTTGTTCCTGTAGGTTAAACTCTTTACAAATTTATCACCTTCTATTTTTAGGGTTTCGGCATTATTTAAAGCTTCAACATTTTTTAAGCTTTTAATTTTTTTTGTAAGGATCTCATCGCCTTTTAACTCTTGGTTTATATTTAAAATATAAACCTTTGGCGAAAGTGCCGCCAAAGAAACCGCGGCCTCCAAACCCGAATTTCCGCCACCAACAACAACAGTAACTTTATCGCGAAAAAGCGGCGCATCACAAACTTCACAGTAAGTAACCCCTTTATTTTTAAACTGCTCTTCTCCCGGAACCCCTAATTTTCTTGGGTTTCTACCTGAGGCAATAATTACTGACTTTGAAGTAAAATCTCCTTGTTCAGTTCTAACCAGAAAATTTCCATTATTTTTTTTAAGCGAAGTAACTAAAACGCCCTCTTTATGCTCAAGGTTTTCAAATTCATCAATATGCTGGTGGAATTTTTGGGTCACTTCAGCGCCATTGGAAGAACCAAACCCTAAGTAATTTTCTATTTCTCCTGATTTTGCAACCTGACCACCAACTTCTTTACCGATTACTAAAGTTTTCAAGCCTTTTCGGACAGCGTAAATACCGGCAGTCATACCGGCAGGACCGGCGCCAATAATCAGGCAATCATAAAGTGGGTTTGCTGATTTACCAACCGAGTTTGTTTCCATAAGATTATGATAGCAAAATTTTTTCCTTATTCAAAGGCATTAAATATCTCTGTATCTGACGAAAGTTAATGCAATAGAACCAATCTAAATATATTACTTACGAATAAAAAAGACCTCGCGTTTTTGATTATAATCTGTTAAAACGTGTTCTGCATTACCCTTAAAGGCTAAATAATAATCTTTGCAGGCAAAACAATATTCGCCGCTTGCACAAAAAAAGTTTTTATTTTTTACAATTTCTACCATTTTCGCTGCTACCGCCTTTATTTCTTCAAGATAGGGTTCTAGATTTCCTAAAGACTCTTGTTTCGGTTCGGGATCTCTATCCAGATACCAAAAACTTTGTTTGGAAATAGGGTGATTGAAACAATACTTTGCCAGAATTGTATAGATTGGCAATTGCAATGAATCTCGCGATTCTTCGTTTTTTCCTGTCTTAAAATCGATAATGTGTAAACTTTCATCTGGTAATATTTGAACCCAATCCAAATTTCCAACCAAAATAATATCTTGGGAATTTTCAAAAAGAGGCATTTTTGGAAACTGCGAAGTTAAAAATGGTTTTGATTGAGAAATTTTTTTGTTTCCCCAAAACCTCTCGATCATTAATTTACCTCTATTTTTAAATTCTTCTTCTTGTTTTAAATTTGTAAATCCACCACGAATACCCCTTTTTATCTGCCACAAATAATGGTACCGGTTGTTTAGTGCTTCCAAAGAAGAGTCATAAATCTCACCTTTAGAGAAATCGCTAAGAACATCATGTACCACCTCTCCAAGAGTCAAATAGGGATTTGCAACCTTAAGTTTGTGGGTTGTACCGGGGTATTTATAAAGATCACGTAAAAAATAGAGTTGAGGGCATTTCTTAAAATCTTCAATACTAGAATTGGATATCCAAATCGCATCTTTGTTAAAGGCCATACCAAAAATAATATCATAGTTGAAACTTAAGGATCTTCATTTGCTTTATAGTCTCTTAGAAATTAAAATAGATTGAATGGAACAAGAACACTTAAAACTTTCGCGTAGTTCCCTAAGACTTTTTAAAGAATGTCCAAAATGTTTTTGGCTAGAAAAACACGAAGGGATCCGTCGACCCGCTGGTTATCCACAGGCTCTTGCCAATGCTGTTGATTTGCTTCTAAAGAGTGAGTTTGACGAGTACCGCCAAAAGGGTAAACCTCACCCACTTCTCAAAAAATACAAAATTGATTGTTTACTCTTTCCTGATATCAATAAACTTAACTCTTGGAGAAACACTAAAGAAGGTTTACGTTTTTTTGATAAAAACCTAAACGCTTATCTTTTTGGAGCGGTCGATGATGTATTGCAATTTCCGAATGGGGAACTAGCAATATTAGATTATAAGACTACTGGAGCGGCGCAAGTTAATATTTACGAAGAATATCAGGATCAAATGAATGTTTATACGTTTCTTCTTGAAAAAGAAGGTTACCGAGTTTCTGATAAAGCTTACTTTGCGTTTTTTATTGCTGATAGATTAAACGGTTTTGGGGATAGATTACCTTTTAGAGCCGAGATTCACTCTATTAATGTGAACAAAGAAGTGGTTGCGAGTGAATTTGAAAAAGCAGTTAGTGTCGCCAGAGCCGATAGCCCACCACCACATTCTTTAAATTGTGAGTATCACGTTTGGCATCACCGAATCAAAAATTTTTGAAATTAGGGTCTTGCTCCTTTTAACAAGACCCTAAGTTTTCGACCAATTAATAAGCGCTTCTCTCGTGCTTACAGTTTTGGCAAACAATACGTAAATAATCGCTGGTACTACTAACGCTGCACCGGCCGGGTTTAACCAATCTTTCGCAGTCAGTAAAGTAAAGAACGTAGCAACGAGAGCAACGCTACTAGTAGCAATATCCGCTATTACGTGACCTAAAATTACTGAAACATTAATATTTTCTTGGTTGCTCTTGAGCAGCCAAGAGATTATCAAACTCATTGCAAGAGCAGCTGCGGGTGCGCTTAAGACCCACCAACTATCAACAGTTTCTGGATCGCGTAAACCAGAAGCTACTTGCCAAATAATCAGGGGCACAGCCAACAAAAGTAATGTTAGGTTAACAAAAGCAGCAACAATTTCTTCCAAATGAAACTCTTTATGGGTCCTGCCGACTCTATCCAGATAGGCAGAAAAGATAGCTGCTACAAAACCAACTAAGTAGGCGAGCGAATCACTAGCAGCGTGGGTGAAATCCGCAAATAAAGCTAGACTTTCTTCCCTTCTCCAACCAAATGCTTCGAAACTAATTATTGGTATAAGCAGAAGAGCCGCTATAATCATCCGCAGCGCCGTACTTAAGTGTCCCTTCATTCTCCCCCCCCCTTCCTTAGGAATTAATTTTTGATCTAGGAAGATTTTAATTAAAAAAGTTTGAAAAAGCAAGAAAACTGGTTACTTAAAGTCTTATATTCTTTTTGTTTCTTTGATTTAAAGAGCGGTTGGTTTGAAAAGCAAGTTTCTTTGCTTCTTTCTCAGCATACTCTTTATTAACGATTTTTTGGCAGTTTTTATCTGGGCAAACAAAAATAACTCTTTTCGTAACTGTTAAGTTTAAAGTTATTTCTTCCTCCCGATCTTGTATTCTTAATTTTCCACAACGAATACAGTTGGTCGCCCAACTTTCTTTCATCATATAAATTCTTTCTACTAAACAATTAGAATCTTCGGGGCCGATCGAAATCTCTTTTTGGACGCTCTTCTCTTGGTTTTGCTATTGCTACAACAATATTTCTTCCACCGAGTTCTTTACCGTTTAGCTCTTCAATTGCTTTTTTGGCATCTTCATCAGTTTCCATTTCAACAAAAGCGAAACCTTTTGAGCTACCAGAAAAACGATCTGTAATTATATTAACGCTTTCGACTTTACCAACAGCCGAAAACATCTCTTCTAATTGAGAGGTAGTAACCTCATAAGGAAGGCTACCTACAAAAAGCTTTTTGTTCATTTTTACCTTTCTACTTAATTTCTACTCGAACTTTTCAGTGGGAAAACACTTAAAAAAGATTTAGTAAGAAAATATAAGTAAAACTACTATACCTTAATTAAACAAATAAGTCAAGTCTGCTCTACTCACTAAAAACAGTTCGACAAATTACTACTTAACTAGATTTGGTGGGGTTTGGCCAGAAAGAGTAGCAATAATATTTTCAGCCGCCAATCGACTCATAGCGGCTCTTGCTTCGTTAGTAGCGCTAGCCGTATGGGGGGTTAACACAACATTTGGTAATTCTATTAAACCGAGGGTAAGTTTTGGCTCGTTTTCAAAAACATCTAACCCCGCTCCTAAAATAGTTTTTTGTTTTAAGGCTTCTACCAAAGCGGCCTCATCTATCACTGGTCCTCGGGAAGTGTTTATTAAAATTGCCGAGGGTTTCATCAATTTTAACCTTTGCTCATTGATAAGGTGCTTAGTTTCTGGTAAAAGCGGAACGTGAATACTTACGAAATCTGCTTGAGACAGTAGCTGATCCAATTCTTTAAAACCCGCGTTAAACTCCCTCTCAAACTGCTCATTTCTTTTTACATCAAAGTAGATAACATCCATCTTAAAACCATTTTTTGCAATTCTTGCTACCATTGTTCCTATTCGCCCTAACCCGGCAATACCAATTATTTTACCGGTAATTTGCGGACCTAAAAAACCTTTTGGTTCCCATCGCAAGTATTGACCCTCTCGGACGAATTTATCAGCTTCAACGATTCTTTTAACTACACTTACAAGCAAAGCAAAGGCGTGTTCAGCTACTGCCTCTGTTAAAACACCGGGGGTATTGGTAACAAAAATTTTACGCTCCGTTGCCGCGGCAACATCGACATTGTCAAACCCAACCGCGTAATTGGCAATAATTTTGAGATTAGAAGAAGAATTATTTATAATATCGGCATCGATTTTATCGGTTAGTAAAACCAATATCCCATCGTAGCCGGCAGAAAATTTGGCTTTTAATTCTTCTTTGGACAGCAATTTATTTTCTGGGTTTATTTCCACTTCAATATTTTTAGATTTTAAAAGCTCTATTCCAGTTTCAATTATTGGCCTGGTCACATAAACTTTCATCGATTCCTCCTTTAAAATTCTTTGGCGACAAAATTTGGGTTTCGGGCTATTTTTAACTCAATCTCTTCTTTTGTCAAAAGCCCTTCTCTAGCACCTATTTTTTCAATAACCGATGCCGCGTTTATCGCTCCCCAAAGCATTGCTTCTTGGGCTGTTTTACCGTAAAACAAAACCGCCAGAAAGGCAGTGGCGTAAGCATCACCGGCTCCAGTCATCTCAATTTTATGAGCCGGAAAAATTGGGCAGACGTAAAATTCGTTTCCATTATGAACAAAAGAGCCCTTTTCTCCATCAGTAATTACCACTAATCCTGAACAGTATTTTTTTAAACCTTCAAGTAAGAACTTTATATCGGTGGATTCACCAACTAAACCTTTAGCCTCATCTTTATTGACAATAAAAACTTTTGTTAATTTCATTAAGGGTTTTAAAATCTCAACACCCTCTCTAAGTTGGTAAGATCCTGGGTTAAAGGCAAAATTGCAGCGGCTATTTGAAACAAATTCGGCTAGGGGTTGATGAAGTTGCTCATGATTTTTGGCAACGCTAGTGTAGTATATCCATTTTGTCGGCCCAAAATCCTCTGGAAGCTGATAATTTCTGGGCTCGTGGTAAACCAAAATTGTTCTCTCCCCTTTGTAATTTAAAACAGTTGATAAGTTAGAACCCCTCTCTTTATCGGTTATTACGTATTTCAAATCTACTTTTTCCTCTTCAAAAACTTTCAGCATCTCTTTACCACTAGTGTCATCACCAATATTTGTGTAGATAGCCGCTTTTAACCCTAAACGGGCCGAACCAATCGCGTTATTAGCAGCGTTGCCAACTGCGTAAACATAAGTAATCCTATTAACTGGAATCTTGTCAGCGTAGTGAAAGCAAATAATGCAGTTTTCTTTATCTAAATCGCAAAGCACTTGGGCTTCATTAAGTTCTAAAAATATATCTAGGGTTGAATCTCCAATTGAAATTAAATCGTACATTTTAGATACTATCAGCCTTGCCGCTTGAACCGAAGGTTTCGATTTTATCTCCAACTACTTTTCCGACTGCTTCTAAAACTGGTGGAAAGATCTTGTATAAGGCGTATTCCTCTTTATTTTCCGCCAAGACCCGCTCAAAGTTGTCCCGAAAAGCAGCCCGAAGTTCGGTATTAATATTTATTTTAACAATTCTGCCGATTTTAATTGCTTCTTTTATTTGTTCGTCACTAATACCGCTGCCGCCGTGAAGAGATAAAAAACAAGGGATTTCGTCTCTAATTTTCTCTAGAAGCTCAAAATCTAGCGGTGGTTGGTTTGGAAAAACGCCGTGAACATTCCCAAAAAAACTCGCAAAAATATCAACACCAGTATCGGCTACAAAAGTAGAGGCGACTTGCGGATTTGTAAAGCCTCTTTTGATTTCATAGATACTGATATCCTCCTTGTGGACTTCGCTTGAACCAGCAATATGATCAATTTCGGCTTCAACTAATAGTCCTTTTGCGTGAGCTTCTTCCACTAATTTGTTAGTAATTTTAATATTCTCTTCAATTGAAAACCCTGACCCATCAAAATGAATCATTTCGTAACCGGCTCCAATTCCAATTTTACATTCCTCGTAGCTAGTTGCGTGGTCTAAATTTACTAAAATTGGGATATTAAATTCTTCGGAGAAGTTTTTGGCAATATCCACGATGTTTTCTGCTCCCATGTGTTTTGTCTCTCCAGGAGAAGATTCGATAATTATTGGCGAGCGTTTTTCTCCGGCTTTTACCGCCACTGCTTTAAAAGTTTCCAAATTACCTACGTTAAAGGCGGGGATTGCAAACCCCTCCATCTGCGCTTTATTTAACCAATCTTTTGCGCTCATATTCGTTTTCTTTTTAAAACGCTTTTTACGGATTCTTTGATTTTTTTTACGGACATTCCGTATTTTTCTAGGAGTTCGTTTGGCTGGCCGCTCTCACCAAAGGTATCGGGCATTCCGACGCGTTCTATTGGCACTGGATAACTTTCAGCTAGTGCCTCGGCGACTGCGCCACCAAGACCACCAGTGATTTGGTGTTCTTCAACAGTTACCACTGCGCCAGTTTCTTTGGCGGAACTAGCAAGTGTTAATTTATCAATTGGTTTTATAGTGTGGTTATTTATTACTTGGACGCTTATCCCTTCCTTTTCAAGTTCTTTAGCAGCAATCAGTGACTGACAAACCAAAGGTCCGCAGGCAACAATTGTCACGTCAGACCCTTCCCGAAAAATTTCCGCGCGGCCAATTTTAAAAGGAGTGTTTACTGTTGTGATAATCGGAGTTTTTTCCCTGGCAAAACGAAAATAAAATGGCCCATTATTTTCGGCGGCGGCAAGCGTGGCTTTTTTTGTCTCAATTGAGTCGCAAGGAACAACCACCACCAAATTTGGTATAGCGCGGACACTAGCGACATCCTCTAAGGCTTGGTGGGTCGCACCGTCTGGACCAACACTAATTCCAGCGTGGGCGCCGGCTACTTTAACGTTTGCGCCAGTGTAGCAAACACTAACTCGAAATTGATCCCAACATCTCCCCGGAACAAAAACCGCGTAGGAAGAAACAAAAGGAATTTTTCCTTCCATTGCTAACCCAACGGCAATCCCCATCATATTTTGTTCGGCCACTCCACATTCAATAAACCTTTCTGGATATTTTTGACTAAAATCTAAGACTCTTGTAGATTCTGTCAAATCACCAGTTAGAACAACAACGTTAGGATTTTTTTCCCCAAGTTCCACCAACCCTTCTCCATAGCCATTTCTGGTTGGTACTTGTTCCACGTCTTCCTCAAGAAGTTTTGGATTTAAACTTCTGTTACTCATTTTTTAGATGTAAGTTTTATGTATCTTCTGGTTACAAAAATCAAACCGACCAATACTATCAGTAACTCTAAAAAAAGCCACCGTTTATCAACTGCTTCGAAACTGCGGATAGCTCCATAGAGAATTGTAAGTAATCCTCCAAAAACAACTCCTGGTGACGCTGGTCCCATACTTTCAGAAAAATATAATGCACCAGCGGAAATTGCGACAAACCCAATTATTGTCGTGATAATGAATAAATTCCTATTGTATGAATTAAGAATTGCTTTTTGATCCTCAATACATTTTTTATAGGTAGGATCTGCTTCCGGTGGTTTTGTCTCGGCCTCCCTGTACGCCGGCAATTTTTCAACACATAACTCGTATGGATTCTTAGGAGATGGATAAAAAGCCTCTATTCCCAAACCTACCATTAGCGGGAAAACTATTGCTATCGCAACTCCCAAACCAATTTTGACAATTGTATTCATTCACTTACCACCTTTATTCATGTTCACTAGTGATTTTACCTCGTAACGTTCGTAATTCTTTCAAAGCGATTTTTGCTTCATCCTCTTTAGGAGGTTTGCCGTGCCACGTCCAGTCTCTTTCCATAAAATCTACTCCTTTTCCTGGAATTGTATGGGCAATGATCACGCTTGGTTTATTAAAAATTGCTTTTGCCTCGTTGCAAGAGTCGATTATTGCCTCCATATTATGACCATCAATTTCTTGGACGTGCCAGCCAAAGCTTTCGTACTTTTCTTTTAAAGGTTCAAGCGGCATAACGTCTTCAGTAAAACCGTCAATTTGGATATTGTTCCGATCTACAATTGCGGTGAGATTTCCGAATTTCTCTTTCCCAGCAAACATAATCGCTTCCCAAGTTTGGCCTTCATCATGCTCGCCATCACTTAGCAAACAATAGGTCCACCACTTTTTCTTATCCATCCTTGCCGCGAGAGCTTTACCAACAGCTTGGGATAAACCCTGTCCCAAAGGCCCGCCGGTATTTTCCACCCCCGGCAAAGCAAACGCATGAGGGTGTCCTTGCAGTCTGGAGTTGAGTTTTCTTAAAGTAAACAGCTCTTCGTGAGGAAAAAAGCCCCGGTGGGAAAGAGTCGGGTACCAAACTGGACAAATATGGCCGTTGGAAAGAATCACTCGGTCTCTTTCTTCCCAAAGTGGTCTTTTAGGATCAATATTTAACACCGCAAAGTACAAAGCAGTAAAAATATCGGCCATACCCAAAGGCCCAGCGGAATGACCACTTCCTGCTTCTACTAAAATTTTTATTATATCGGCTCGTATATCGTTAGCTTTTTTTTCTAAAAATTCAATATCAGTATGGACAACGTGTTCTTTCATAGGGCATAAATTTTTCCATCAACGACTTCAATTTTTATATTAGTTAGCTTTGAACCAGTCAATGCTGGCGGTCCAGTCGCCTCTCCAGTCTCTGGATTAAAGGTTGAACCATGGCAAGGACAGTAGATGGTGTCACCGGCAAGTTCAGTTTCGCATTCTTCGTGGGTACAAATATTTACGTAGGCATTAAGCTTACTTTTATAATTTATCAGCATTGCTGGTTTATTCTGATAAGTAAAGTTTTTTTGTTTTCCCTCGTCAACATCCTCAACATTAGCAATGAATTTTTTTTTCCATAAAACTTTATTCAACAATCACTGTTCCGGTAGTATCAGGATTTAAGTGATCGTGATAACCCCACGTTCCTTTTTTAGCGAAGGTAAAAGAATAAGTTTCACCCGCTCCCAAATTTGTAATTGAATCAAAACCAGGTAGCGCGGTATGGATCGGGTGTGGCACAGAAGCAACTCGGTGCTCTTTTGTGTCATTATTTGTCCAAGTAACTTTATCTCCTTGTTTCACGGCTAACTCTGCAGGATTAAACTTTCCATCAGTACTGATTGTCACGTTAAATTCGTTAGGGACTTGGCTTGTTTCCCCTCCGAAGGGCGGATTGGTTTCCTCGATCGGTGTTGGAGTTGGAGTTGGTGGCGGAGTTTGCGTCTGATAACTTCCGCGCAACAACCAGTACCCGCCGATAATCACCACAGTAGCCGCCCCAATAATTAACCAATTTTTGCTCATTAAAGAACCACCTCCTTTAAATTTCTAATTGCTTTTTGGACATCATTACTTTCAAATACATAACTTCCCGAAATTAAAATATCAGCGCCAGCTTCCACTACAATTTTAGCAGTTTTTGGAGTTATGTGTCCATCCACTTCTATCGGCAGTTTTGGGTACAAATTTCGAATTTTTTTTATATTAGGCAAACCAGTATCTACAAAATCTTGGCCAGAAGACCCCGGGTACACAGTCATAATTAAAATTGTGTCTAATAAAGGTAGGATTGACTCGACTTTATTGAGAGGGGTATCAGGATTCAAAGAAACACTAGCTTGCGTGTCACTTTTTTTAATCTTATTAATTATACTAGTCACATTTTTAGCAGTTTCAATGGGAAAAACAATTCTGTCAACTCCGATTGCTAAAAAATCTTCGACCCAAGATTCCACATCGGCTACCAAAAGTTGGACTTCGATTTTTAGCGGTGTTTCGTAAAAACCAACAACATCAGAACGAATAGTTTTTCTTGGCGCAAAAATCCCGTCTTCAATGTCAACTTGAATCCAATTTGTATAAGGCTCAACCAATTTAAGTTTTCGCTCGTAATCCTCTTGTGTTTGGCAATTAATCGCCGGAATTATCTCCACCATTAATTAACCCTCTAATCTACTGATCTTTTCTATCCTTCTTATATGCCTTTCTTCTCCAGTGAATTTTGTTGAAAGCCAAAGATCAACCGCTTCTATGGCCTCTTTAGTCGTCAGAAATCGGGCCCCGAGGGCTAAAATATTTGCATTGTTATGCTCTTTTGAAAGTTTAATTATTTCAGCTGAACCACCATAAAATACTACTGCCCGGGTGCCAGCCACTTTATTGGCAACCATCGCTTCTCCCTGCCCACTACCACCAATCACAATTCCCCTCGAACCTGAATCATTTACCACCTTTTTAGCACAAGGAAAAATAAAATCGGGATAGTCATCGGTTTCGTCATAATGACTAGGACCCAAATCCTGCGTTTGAAATCCTTTTGAATTTAAGTGATCGATCAACTCTTTTTTAAGTTCAAAACCCGCGTGATCAGAAGCCAGATAAATAGTCATATTTTAAGAAGCTAGCGAAGACAGCTGATCCGAGTGATTTAACGACAGTTTAAACGAGGAGCAGTTGTCGAGCTAGCAGTTTACTTAGTTTTGGGTACCAACATTTATTACTTGTTCTATAAGTCTGTTGGCGTAGCCAAATTCATTGTCATACCAAGCTAAAACGCGAACTAGGTCGTCGTCAACAACTTTAGTTGAAAGTAAATCCACAATCGCTGATTCACTTCGACCAATAATGTCAGTTGAAACAATTGGATCAGTAGTTACCGCTAAAATTCCTTTATATCCGCCAGCTGGCGGAGGGTTTTCAGTTGCTTTTTTGAAAGCTCCGTTAACTTCTTCCACGCTAGTTCTTTTGCCAACCAAAAAAGTAAAGTCAGAAACTGAACCGCAAGCTACGGGAACGCGAATTGCCGCACCGTCAAATTTTCCTTCGACTTCTGGCAGGGCTTTAGCGACTGCTCTAGCAGCACCGGTTGTAGTCGGAACAATATTAATAGCCGCGGCGCGAGCGCGGCGCAAATCGGCATGTAAAGGCGGTGGGGGACCATCAACCAAATCTTGTTCAGCTGTATAGGCATGGACTGTAGTCATAAAAGCTTTTAAAATTTTAAAATGAGAATGGATAACCGCTGTTACTGGACCAACACAATTCGTGGTACACGAACCATTATTAATTACGTTTTCTCCAGAGTAAGAATTAACACCAATAATGTTAGTTGGGGTATCATCACTAGGTGCAGAAATAACTACCTTTTTCGCGCCAGCTTTAAGATGAGAAGTTGCACTCTCAAGAGAAGTGAAACGGCCGGTTGATTCGATTACTACATCAATATTTAAATCTTTCCAAGGAAGTAGAGTAGGGTCTTTTTCCGCTAAAATAAGCTGTTTTTTGCCGCTGATTATTAGGTGGTTGGGATCTGATGATATTTCTTTTTGGTAAACGCCGTAAACGGAATCGTATTTCAAAAGATGGGCTAGGGTTTTTGCGTCCGTAAGATCGTTGATCGCAACGATATCGACTTCATCAGCGTGTTTATCTAAAGCGACTTTAAAAGCGGCTCGTCCAATCCTCCCAAATCCATTTATGCCAATTTTTATCATAAATACCCCTTAATAATAACAGCCGTCTCTTCTTTTAACTATAGCGTAAACGGGTATTTATTTTCAAGTTTAATCATTTAGCCAGAAGAAAATGTTGTTACTCAAATCTTGTTTCAATTTATAGGTATTAGCATGTTTTAAAATGCCAAAATAAGACTGGGTCGATTGACCTAAAGATTCAAGATTTATTTGTCCAGATCTATATTGGTTTATTTTTTCTTTAATCTTTTTAAGTATTCTCCTTTTAGTCTTGGTCCTTAAAACTTGGTGGTGAGGCAAAACTACGTAACCAACAAAATCTATTCCCCAAGATAGCTTTCTGATCAAAATTTTATTTGGATGTAACCTTAGCTTTAAATTATTCCCTAGAAAATTTATCAGTATACGGATATAATAGTAACAATTGTTTTTGTTTTCATTTAAGATAATAAAATCGTCCGCGTACCTAAGATAATACTTTACCTTTAGTTGGTGTTTAATAAATTGATCAAGTTTATTAAGATAGATATTTGCAAAAAGCTGGCTGGTTAGATTACCTATAGGTACACCTTTGCCAGGTGCTGTCTCATAACTTTCAACAAGTTCTTTCAGCAACCAGACCATTTCTGGATCGTCTATCTTGGTCTTGATTATTGAAAGCAAAATCTGATGATCTAAACTATGGAAGAATTTTTTGATATCACACTTCAAAGCCCAGCAATCTCTGGTGTAGTTTTTTGAAACTTTACGAGCATACGTAACTAGTTTCTCAAAACCCTTATGAGTACCATAGTCAACACGTGAAGAGTAGGAATCAGCAATAA
>Ga0209542_10009908_pt1 | contig 17345 bp, 11 predicted proteins | sample RifCSPhighO2_01_FD_184028 | JGI IMG/M metagenome (GOLD analysis project Ga0209542, IMG submission 184028) | Soil microbial communities from Rifle, Colorado - Rifle CSP2_plank highO2_0.1 (SPAdes) (version 2) | ecosystem: Environmental > Terrestrial > Deep subsurface > Rock core/Sediment ...
AAAATTTAACCTTAAGATTTGACATTTCTGATTTGGGAAGTGCAATAAGCTCTGCATGGATAAATATCTGGCAGACTGTGAAAGATGGCGCTGTCTTGTTCTTTGGATGGCTGACACATGTCGCTGAGGATTTGTGGGAGATTACAATTCCTGCTGTCAATTACACTTACACCCCTGGGCAGGTAAACTATACAATATATGCAAATGATACGGCAAATAACGTTCAGGAGTATGATGGAAATTTCACTGTTGAATACAACACCACTCTGGATGTTTTCCTCAATTACACAAATATTGGCGTTGATGAAAACCTCACTTTAATCATCAATTACAATTACACAAATAACACTGCTATCAAGGGAGCAATAATAAATATTTCAATAGGCAGTATCTTTTATTCGGCCAGTTATGATAATTCCCTTCAGCGCTATTATAACAGCACAATTGGAGGTTATGATTTGGCTGCTGGAAGTTATCTGATAAGCGTTAACGCATCACATAGTAATTTGTACTATCAATTCAGGAATAATCTTACCTCAATAAACATATTTAATGATGTTCCAATTACCTCCGTTTGGAATTATCCGAGGATAGATACCCATATGCTTTATAATAATTACACAGAATTTGATTGGGGTGTCTCGTCAGGACATACTGACTCAGATGCCATAAATTATGAGATTGAATTGTATAACAGCACATCTTTTGGTTCAGATTCGTTTGTGTTCGCATTCAATTCGACTTACAGCAATTACACGCTGCCTTTGGAGGGTATGCCTACTGTCGGGAATTATTATTTGAGATACAGAGCAAATGACAGTGTGGAATACAACGCCTATAATTATACAAACTTTAGTGTTGTTTACTCTACATTGAATATTATGAGTCCAATCGACAATCAAATCTTAAGAAAAAATACGCAGTATTGGTTCAATGTTACTGAGTTAGGCAATGGAATATTTGTAAATAATGTCAGTTTTAAGATAAGCGGAGCCACATTTACAAATTATCTCAATTTAACAGCAAACTCAAGCCAGTTTGACTACACAAGTTATGGAGCATGGTATACTGTTCCAAATATAGTATCACAATATGTTACTATAACTGCTTATGGATGGAATGGAACAATAGGAAACAGCCTGAATTCAAGTGATGCAAGCACATTCAGAATAAATGATGGAGCTACAACAGAGCCCGTAATCAGTTATTTCTGCCCTGATACAACTTACATCACTCAGGAGCAGATTAATGTAACTGTAAGAGCTTCCATGGAGTCTGTTCTTGTTGATGAAGTGAATGTTTCCATCCTATCCCCTGCAGGGGATACAATAATCCTGAATGCAACGAAAAATAATTTATACGATTACATAAACAACAGTTATTCCTTTGAGTTTAACTTTACATTTACCCCTTCTGCCGAGGGAGATTATCTGTTGAAGGTTGAGGTAAAAGATGTTAACTATGAAGATACAGGAATATTGACTAATACTACCATACCTCTTTATGTATCAAACAAGACAGCAGTATCTTTTACAAGCAAGGGAATCAGCAATTTTACAGTTAGGGACGTATGTAGCAATAATATAATCATCGAATCGAATTCAAGCTTAAGTATGAATGAGGTTCCGGGGATTTATAGTCTGGAGATTGTGCAAGATCCATTGACTGTTTTGTTGAGTAATGTTACTTTGGATGGTAATCTCGGAGAGGTTTGCTATTATAATGATCTAGCTGAGAATTTAGCAGTTCCTGATGATACAAGAGCTGTTGATCAATTCAATCTAAGCTGTTCTTCACTTACATTCGGATGGAATAATGAAAGTTATATGGCAGTGAATGTAACTTACAATTACACAAATGTTTTGCAGAGGATTACCCATGAGGAAAATCTGGACGCATACAAGTGTCACTCTCAGACTGAATGTGACTGGAATAGGATAACCTCCTCAGTGTCATCAGATTTAAACAGAATTGATTTTGCGTCAAATAACTTTAGTATATTCCTTGTTACAGAGGATGTAACAGTAACAACTGTTACTGTTGCTGGTCCAAGTTCTGGAGGGAGTGGTGGAAGCGGGGGAACAAGCAGATCAGTCTATGACCTTGATATAATCCAGCCAGGGCAATTGACGATTCTTGATGAAAAACATGTTACTACCCAGATATTCCTCAAGAATTCTGGAGGGACTGATTTGTATGGAATTCAGTTAAGTGCAAATTCGGAAGAAGAGGGATTAGACTTTAGTTTTAGCTCGAGCTATATTCCTTCCCTTTATGCAGGACAGCAGCTTCCCGTGGTTTTGACTGTTACAAGGGGAGAAAATGTTGAGCCGGGGCAGTATGATGTTAATATTGTTGCAAATGTTGCAACTCCAAGATTTTCCGATCAGGCAAAAGTTATAATTAATTTAGTCGCTGAGGAAGGCAGGAGGTCGCAGGCTAGACAGGATATCAGCTTTGCGAGGTCCTTATTTGAGGCCAATCCGATATGCCTTGAACTGAGTGAATTGATTGATAGGGCTGAGGAATCATTTAACGGTGGCAATTATGAAACTGCAATCCAGACTGCAAGATCTGCTGTCGAGGCATGTAAATCCTTGGTTAGCGAAACTGGACTGACATTACAAAAACCAAGAAAACAAATTTTGAGTGATACTTCCATATTAATCATAGAGGTTATTACATTCATATTTGTATTTTATGGAGTTTATAATTATTACAGAAGGAGAAGGTTTAAAAAGAAAAACATATAATTAAAAATATAGTTTGGGGTGGTTTGGTGAAGAAAAAAAAAAGCGGCGATTTTGATAGGAAGGTTGGCGATTATCATAAATTATTTCTTCAGATAAAAAATGAAACTAAAAAAATTATTGTAGGGCAGCAAGATATTGTTGATGGTATTTTAAGGGGAATCATGTGTGATGGGCACATCCTTGTTGAAGGCGTTCCAGGGATTGCTAAAACTTTAATTGTTAGAACCTTAGCAAAGACTTTGGGCATTGAATATTCAAGAGTTCAGTTTACTGCTGATCTTCTTCCAACGGATATAACTGGTTTGACAATTTATGACAAGAGTAAAGGATTTACCGTCCTTAAAGGACCAATATTTGCCAATTTTGTTATTGGTGATGAAATCAATCGAAGCCCTCCAAAAACACAGTCCGCTATGCTTGAGGCAATGCAGGAGAAACAGGTAACCATAGGCAGGAGTACTTACATGTTACCCTTGCCATTCTTTGTCATGGCAACGCAAAATCCGATTGAGAGTTCGGGAGTTTATAATCTGCCTGAAGCGCAGATTGACAGATTTTTATTTAAACTTAAGATGGTTTATCCAAGCACAGATGAAGAGCAGGACATACTGAATAGGAATATCACGCTGAATAAGTTTGAGGATTATTCTCTAAAAAAAATAATGGATGGAAAGAAAATACTCGAACTTCAGAAGTTTGTCAAGAGAATTTATCTTAGCAAAGAAATAGAAAGATACATTGTAAACATTACTGAGTCTACAAGGAACCCGGACAAGTATAAACTAAGCATGGGAAAGTATATCGAATGGGGAGGTTCTCCGAGGGCTTCAATTGCAATGTTCATTGCTGCAAAGTCTGAAGCTCTGCTAAGGGGACAGAGTTATGTTACCCCCCACCATGTTAAGACAATTGCACATGATGTTCTTAGGCACAGACTACTTTTGAACTATGAGGGGCAGGCTGAAAATATTGACAGGGATGATATTGTAACTGAGATATTGAAAAAGGTTCCTGTTCCATGAAAAGAAAATTAAATGTGGATATTGTACCCTCCATTCGAAGGCTTGAGGTCGTCACCAAGGGTCTCTTGAAGACAAGATCTTCAGGGGGTTATGCCAGTGTGTTCAAGGGCAAGGGGTTGGAGTTCTCAGATTACAGAATTTATGCCCAGGATGATGATGCGTCTCTTATTGACTGGAAGGCTTCAATGAGGGCAAATCAATTGCTGATAAGACAGTATGTTGAGGAAAGGGATGTAAAAGTTTTTTTTCTTTTTGACTGCAGTTCTTCGATGGTTTTTGGAAGCGGTCCAAAACTTAAGAATGAGTATTCGGTTGAGCTAGTTGCATCGCTTGCATATGCAATTCTTGAGGCTGGTGACAGCGTCGGACTTGCAATGTTCAACGACAAGATTGTTGAAAAGGTTTATACCAGCAAGGGAAGGGGGCAGTTTTATAACATTGTTAAAACCTTAATCAAACCAGAGAGTTATTCCGGAGCCTATGATTTTGTTAATGCAGCAGATTTTTTGCTTAATTATCTGAAAGAGGATACAGTTGTTATCATTGTCTCTGATTTTGTCGGCCTTAAAGGAGAATGGCAGAAATTTCTTGAAATGCTTTCATCAAAGTACGATGTCATTGGAATGATGGTGAGGGACATAAGAGACAAAGAATTGCCTGATGATGTAGGACAGGTTGTTATTGAAGATCCTTACACAAAACAAACCCTCCTTATTGAGCCTGAATTGATAAAAGAAGTTTATGAATCTGAAATAAGAAATCAGGAAAATGAGATTGAGAAGGCGTTTCTCAGCAGCAAGGCAGATTTCTTAAGCATGACAACGAATAAAAGATTTACAGAGCCGATTATTACTCTGTTCAGAAAGAGGTCCATGAAATGGAGATAATATTCACAACGCCCGAGTACCTTTGGCTGTTACTTAGCTTGCCAGTTCTTATTTTTATTCACTTTACAACCATGCAAAACACTCGAAGGAGAGCATTCAAGTTTGCTAATTTTGAAGCTATACAGAGAATTACTGGAGGGGAAGTTCTCAGCAAGAATCTGACACTGCTTCTGCTCAGGCTTATTATCATATCATTTTTTATATTTGCCATTTCGGGAATGTCTTTTGTTTATCAGGGGCTTGGAAGCAAGTATGATTTTGTAATTGCCATCGACAACAGCAACAGCATGATAGTTGATGATCTTCCTCCCACAAGACTTGATGCGGCAAAAATAACTGCGAGAAATTTTATTGATAAGATAAGCCCTGACAATAATATTGGAATTGTTTCATTTTCAAGCACATCGCGCATTCACTCTCCATTAACACAGGATAGAATTAAGTTAAAGCAGGACATTGCTGGAATTGAAATCAGTGGCGTTGGCGGGACGAATATTGGTGAGGCACTGGTCACAAGCGCAAATCTTCTGCTTGGAAGCGGCAATGCAAGATCTGTAGTCCTTATTACCGACGGGCAGAGCAATGTTGGAATTCCCATATCTGATGCTGTTGATTATGTCAACCTGCGACAGGTAACCGTTTATGCCATAGGCATCGGGACTGAGCAGGGCTCTGATTTTTTCGGTGCGAATCTTGTTCTTGATGAACAGTCACTTCAAAACATTGCTGAGAGCACATCAGGAGAATATTTCAAGGTTGAGGATATTAATGAATTGGGGGATGCCTATAATCAGATTGCCAATGCAACTGAGAGAAAGATAAGCCAGAGGCTTGATTTTGCACTTACATTTATTGCTTTAATATTGCTAATTTTTGAGTGGATACTTATTAATAGCAAGTACAGAACAATTCCTTAAATTTATATATTCTTAAATTCGTTTTTAAGCATATGCTTAATAGAAAATCACAAGCAGCCATGGAATTTTTGATGACTTATGGCTGGGCAATCCTTGTAATCCTTATTGTAATGACTTCTTTGTTCTTCTTTGGAGTCTTTGATTCAAAGAACAAAACCTCATGCAATGTTGAAGCTCCTTTCGTGTGCAGGGACGTGAAAATAAATGAAGGAGGAGTTATGTTTTTGTTGGGAAATAGAAATGTTGATTCAATATCTGGTGTTAATGTCAAAATAAACGGGAATGATTGTGATGAGATTTACATCAATGATGTTTTGGCCAGTTCTGCCGTGAACATTGATAATCAGTTGATTAGGATAGAATGCAGAGGAGAGGTTTTGAATTCCAACGACAAGGTAAATGTTGATTTAAATTTTGTTTATACATCTGTTGTAGGTTCTCTTGATCATGATGTTACTGCAAGTGCTAGAGGGATAGTTGAAACTGGAGGGGGGGAGGAACCTCCTGAAGAACCGCCTGCTGAACCTCCTCAGACTCATAAGTTTGGATGGGCTGGAAATGATTCAAATGATTATTATAGTGGAATATCTGGAACAGTTTATGGAGGATTGATTCCGGGGGACAGCCAGTCCGGATTCTTTGACAATAATGCAACCCAATTTGGCAATTCAAAATATATTGATTTTGGAGCACAAAATTTTGACATTAAAGATGAACTTACATTGAGCGCGTGGTTTAAATCCAATGGGGCCCCCCCATATAGCGTTTATCATGCATTATTTATGCAAGGAAGTTTAAATTTCGGAATACTTGTAAGGGATAGCAGCAGAATGTATTCTTACCTTACTAATACTGAGGGAACCAGAGTAGCTGTGGTTGCAATTGACACTTTACTTGATGGAAACTGGCATCATCTTGCCATGACATATAATGGTGCTAATGTCAGAGCTTATATAGATGGTGATTTCATTAATTCACTTCCCCAAACAGGAGATGTGAGATTTACAGGTTCGGCCTTTATTGGAAGATACGGATCTTATTATTCTAACTCCTTTATGGATGAATTTCATATCTGGAATGAAACATTGACTGATATGGAAATTACTGACTTATACAACTCTTATATATAGTTTTTATACTAATAATTGATTTAAATTGTTTTGATATTTTATTTTTATGATTGAATTTGTTACAGGGTGCATGTTCTGCGGAAAAACTGAGGAGTTGATAAGGAGATTAAGAAGGGAAAACATTGCAGGCAAGAAAGTGATATTATTCAAACCAAAATTAGACAGCAGATATTCTGAGGACTCTGTCAAGACTCATGACGGAATTAGCTTTGATTCAATTAACATTGAAAACTCCGATGAATTATATTCTTATTTGGATTATGATGTGATAGGAATTGATGAAGTTCAGTTCTTTGATGAAAGTGTGATAACTTTCTGCAGAAAATTTGGCGAGAATAAATTAATTGTTGTTTCTGGATTAAATATGGATTTTAGAGGAGAACCATTTAGGTTCAGAGATTCTTTCAAACATGTAGGGGAATTACTTGCCCTTTCAAGAGTCACTTATCTTACTGCTGTTTGCACCTGTGAGGAAAATGGTGAAATTTGCGGAAGAGAGGCAGAATTTTCTCAGAGGCTGATTAATGGAAAACCTGCCAGTTATGATGATAAATTGGTTGTTGTTGGAGGAAGGGAGACGTATGAAGCCAGATGTAAAAAGCATCATTTTGTTACTGGAAAAAAGATTGTATAGAGCCTAAAATAACCTTCTTTTTTTAATGTTGAAAGTTTACAAATTTTCTTTATAAATCTTTCTGTGAAATTAAATTTATTTTGATAATACAAAGCTTGTAGTGCCTGAATTTTGATGTTTTGAGGGAGAAAGCTTTTTATATAACAAAGTACTTTTCATGGTATAAAGCAGGGGTGATCTTAGTTAAAATTCAAAATGGAAACCTATCAAGCTAGTAGTATAACTGTATTAAAGGATTTGGAGGCAGTCCGCAAGCGCCCCGGAATGTATATAGGAGATACATCTAATAGGGGTTTGCATCATATTTTTTATGAAGTTCTTGATAATTCAATTGATGAAGCGTTGGGAGGATTTTGCAATCAAATTGATGTTACAATTCATACTGATGGTTCAATAACTGTAAGAGACAATGGAAGGGGAATTCCGACTGACATTCATCCTGAAGAAAAGAAACCTGCACTTGAACTTGTTCTTACTGTCCTTCATGCAGGAGGAAAATTTGACAAGTCAACGTACAGAATTTCAGGAGGACTGCATGGTGTTGGCGTTTCCGTTACCAATGCACTGTCCGAGCTTCTAGATGTAAAAGTTTTTCGTGATGGAAAAATATTTCATCAGAAATTTTCGCGCGGTAAAAAATTGATTGAACTTGAAATTGTTGGTGAAACTAATAAAACGGGAACTGAAATTACATTTTTGCCCGACAAGGAAATATTTGAAGTCACAGAATTTGATTATGACTACATTGCAAAGAGGCTGAAAGAATTAGCGTATCTTAATTCGGGACTGAAAATTATTCTTAAAGATGAGAGGATTGGGAAGGAAGAGATATTCATCTTTGACGGCGGAATAAAACAATTCGTTGAGGATTTAAACAAGAATAAAAATAAGTTGCATGACCCAGTTTGCATATCAAAGGAAAATAAAATTTCTGTTGATGTTGTAATACAATATAATGATTCGTACAATTATAGAGTTTATAGTTTTGTTAATAATATAAATACTATTGAAGGGGGAACTCATGAAGAGGGTTTTAGGATTGCACTTACAAGGGTATTCAACGAGTATCTTAAAAAGAATAAACTTACTGATGAGAAACTTACAGGTGATGATGTAAGGGAAGGATTAACCGCAATCATTTCCATTAAAGTTCCCGAGCCTCAGTTTGAAGGACAAACTAAAACTAAATTAGGAAATTCAGATGTTAGGGGCCTGGTTAGTTCAATTGTTTATGAAAAATTAAATTCTTACTTTGAAGAGAATCCGTCAATTGCTAAGTTGCTTTGTGCCAAGATAATCAGCGCCGCAAAAGCAAGGGAAGCAGCGAGAAAGGCAAGAGAACTAGCAAGGAGGAAATCTGTTCTTGAAAGCGGTTCATTACCCGGCAAATTAGCAGACTGTTCCGAGAAGGATCCTGCCAAGAGTGAACTATTCATTGTTGAGGGAGATTCAGCTGCTGGAACGGGAATTTCCGCAAGAGATAGGAATTTCCAAGCCATATTGCCTTTAAGAGGAAAAATATTGAATGTTGAGAAATCAAGAATAAACAAGATGTATAAAAATGAACAAATTACAAATTTGATATCTGCATTAGGCACTGGAATTGGTGAAGAATTTAATATTAAAAAATTAAGATATCACAAAATTATTATTCTTACTGATGCTGATAGTGTCACAGGGGATACTCCATCACTCTTGTTTAATAAAAACGGAGAGATTGAATTTAATTACATCGGAAATTTTGTAGATAATTGTCTAAGACCTAAAGAGTATTCAGTCAGTTCATTTTCAATAAATCCCGGAAAACATCAGGTTAGGAAAATAAATAACATTGTAAAGCATCCATTGAAGACAAGTTTGTATGAAATAAAAACTAATCTGGGATATAATGTTAAAATGACTCCTTATCACAGCGTTTTTGTTTATGACGGCAAGAATGTGGTTACTAAAAATAGCAATGAAATAACCTCAGATGATTATTTAGTTATTCCCAGGCAGCTGCCAAGGACGGATAAGGATTATTTTGTTGATTTAAGCAAAGATTTGAACTCAGATTTTGTTTATGGGATGTTAGATAAAAATGATACAGACAAAATATCTGGAGATTCTTATGTCGGTTTAACCTTGGAGGAATGGAATAAATTAAAAAAAATAAGAATGAATTTGAAAATTAGTAGAAAGAAACTTGGGAGATTATTAAATATTTATTATACTATTTTAGAGCAGTGGGAATTAAAAATAGACAATGTTATGCCCAAGTATAGTCTATTCAAGAAATATCTGAAAATAATTAATGTAAAAGAGGAAGATGTTGGTTTTAAATTGTTTGTTCCATTGAATAAAATTGGTTCAAGCAGGGTTGATTGTGATGACTTTTATCTTAGAAACCATACAAATAAATTAAAACTTAAGTTTGAATTGGATGGGAGTCTGGCTTACCTTTTAGGGTGGTACATTGGTGATGGAACCCGTTCAAGGGGCAAAAAGAATCCTTATAGATTTAGTTTATGTATAGGAAATGATAAACACCATTATTTAAATGAGATAAAATCTTCTATTAAAAAATCTTTGGGTTGTGATATAATTTTAGAGGACAGGGGTAATGGAAGCGTAGTACACTTTAATTCTTTTTCCTTTGAATTGTTGTTAAAATATTTAGGATTATATAATAAAAAATCTTTTGAGAAATTTGTTCCGAATATTATATTTAATCTTAAGAAAGATTTACAGATTATGTTTTTGAAGGGTTTACTTCATAGTGATGGGTTTGCATTTGTTGGCAAGAAGAATGGAAAAAACAGCAAGGCTGTTCATGGTCACTCAACCTGTTCTAAGTCACTGATGGAAGGAATAGTATTTTTATACAGACAATTGGGAGTTTTACCATCTGTAATCAAATCAAAGGCTAAAGATCATTATTATAATGGGACGTTAGTAAAATCAAATTACAATACTTATAATATTCTTGTGGGTTCTGTTCGGCAGCTGGAAAAGACAAAGAAGATATGGGAACATCACAAAAATGCTTTGGCTTTGAAAGATTATATTTCTCTTGTCAGTAAAAAAGAAAATAGAAGGTATGTTGTTGATGTTAATGATGATTTTCAAGCTGTTAAGGTCTTATCCGTTGATAAGATTTCAACTAATGAAAAATTTGTTTATGATATTGGTGTAGATATCAACAGAAGTTTTGTAGGGGGTGTTGGAGGATTGACTTTGCATAATTCTGATGGCAATCACATATCATGTTTGCTATTAACTTTCTTTTATAGATATATGCCTGGATTGGTTCAGAATGGTCATGTTTATGTTGCTCAACCACCTTTATTTAAAGTTATCAAAAATAAAAAAACAACCTATGTAAGAGATGAAGAGGGCTTAAAAAATAAATTAAATGAAATCGGGAATGATAATGTAATTGTTCAAAGATTCAAAGGATTAGGAGAAATGGATGCAAATGAACTTGAAGAGACGGTTATGGATGTACGAACAAGAACTTTGAAAAAGATTACTGTTGAGGATGCGGTTGAAGCTGATAACATATTTTCTATTTTGATGGGTGATGAAGTAGAACCAAGAAGAGAGTTTATCATGAAATATAGCAAGGGCGCTAATATTGATGTTTAAAATGGAAGAAGTTCAGACTAAATTAATTCAGGAGGAAATGAAAGGTGCTTACATAGATTATGCTATGTCTGTAATAATGCAGAGAGCATTACCTGATGTAAGGGATGGATTAAAACCTGTTCATCGTAGAATTCTTTATTCAATGTATGGAATGGGTTTGATAAATAATAAGAATTTTGTAAAGTCTGCAAGAATTGTCGGTGAATGCTTTAAATATCATCCTCATGGAGATAGTTCTATTTATGATGCGTTGGTCAGGATGGCTCAGGATTTTTCATTGAGGTATACTTTAATTAAAGGTCATGGTAACTTTGGTAGTGATTCTTTCAAAGCGGCTCACATGAGGTATACAGAAGCTAAATTTGACAAAATTGGAGAAGAAATGCTCAAGGATATTGAGAAAGAGACTGTGGATTTCATCCCTAATTTTGATGGTAGCTTAAAAGAGCCGGTTGTACTTCCTGCAAGAGTCCCTAATCTTCTGGTTAATGGAACTTCAGGCATTGCAGTTGGAATGGCTTCCAATATTCCACCGCACAATATTTCTGAAGTCCTTAATGCAGTGATTTATGCTTTGGAGAAAGAAGATTATGATGTTGAGGATTTGATGAAGTTTGTTTCCGGCCCTGACTTTCCAACAAAAGGATTGATTTTAGGACATTCAGGAATAAGAAAAGCATACAAGACTGGAAAGGGGATAATAAAAATAAGAAGCAGAGTTAAGTTTGAGAAAGAAAGGATTATTGTTTATGAAATTCCCTATCAGGTTAATAAAAGTTTATTATTGGAGAACATTGCAGATCTTGTAAAGAGCAAGAGATTAGAAGGCATAAGAGACTTAAGAGATGAATCGAGCAGAAATGAAATTCGAGTTGTAATTGAACTTTCCAAAGGAATAAATCCAGATGTTGTTCTCAATAATCTGTATAAGAATACACAGTTGGAAGTAAGCTTTGGCATAAACATGATTGCACTTCATGATCTACAACCAAAAATAATGACCCTGAAAGATTTGGTATTTTATTTCATTGAGCACAGAAAAGATGTAGTGACTAAAAGGACCAAATTTGAACTTAACAAGGCTGAAGAAAGAAAACATATTCTCGAAGGTTTATTAATTGCTTTACAGCACATTGATGAAGTCATTGGTCTGATTAAGAAAGCCCAAGATAGCAAAGAAGCTAAAGAGAGACTGATTAATAACTATAATTTATCCGATAAACAGGCTCAGGCTATCCTTGACATGAAATTATCCAGATTAACTGGTTTGGAGAAGGACAAGATAAATGAAGAGCACAGAGGTTTGATTGAACTAATAAAAGAACTAAAAGAAATTTTAGAGAGCAGGATTAAACTGATTAAACTAATTAAAAATGAACTTGAAGAGATAAGAAAAGATTATTCTGATGAGAGAAGAACAGAAATAATTGATGGAGGGGATGAAGTTATTGAAGACGAGGATTTGATTAATGAAGAAAATGTTGTGATTACAATCACAAATAAAGGTTACATTAAAAGCACAAAATTGGATGAGTACAGGGAACAGAAGAGAGGAGGAAAAGGATTAATTGCAGCCACTACAAAAGACGAGGACTTTGTAGAGGATTTATTTGTCTGCAGCAACCTTAACAATCTATTATTCTTTACAGATAAGGGAAGAGTCTACTGGCTAAAGGCTTACCAGATCCCTATTGGCTCTAGATATTCAAAAGGAAAGGCAATTGTTAATCTTCTTGATACCAAGGAGAGAGTTACGTCTGTTCTTAGACTGAATGGTTTTGATGAAGGTTATCTTGTATTTTTAACCAAGAAAGGGATTATTAAGAAAACTCAGCTGAAAGAGTACAGCAATCCCCGAAAAGGGGGAATAATTGCAATTAATCTGAGGGACAATGATGAAGTTGTAGATGTACTTTATGTGAAAGGTGATGAGAATCTTATAATTGGAACTCATAGAGGCATTGCTTCAAGGTTTAAGGTTTCTGATGTCAATGATGTTGGGAGGAATTCCATTGGAGTTAGAGGCATTAAATTAGTAAATGATTATGTGATTGGACTTGTTGTTGCCAAGGACAGTCTGCTTACTGTCACGAAGAATGGTTATGGCAAGAGGACTGATGTTGAAGATTATAGGCTTATTAATCGGGGTGGAAAGGGAGTTCTTAATATCAAGACTAAATTTATTTATCCTGATTCAAGAAATGAGGGCGTGGTTGGAATTAAGAGCGTTAATGACAATGATCAGGTTATGTTCATTACCAAGAAAGGAGTTACTATCAGAATGAATGTTAAAGACATTAAAGTGATAGGCAGAAGCACTTCTGGTGTTAGACTGATTAGATTAAATAGTGATGATGAAGTCGTTGGGTTGAGCAGGATTGTTGGTGAATGATTTCTTTTATGTAGTACATAACCGCAATATTTAAATAATAGTAGTACATAACTAATTAATGGTTACCAAGAAACAAATAAAAATTAAGAACAACAAATACTGGATTTTAATTCATTCTGTTAGGGAAGGTAGGAAAGTAATTCAAAAAAAGAAATATATAGGGAAGATACTTCCACCTATGAAAAGACTTGAGCAATTAAAAAAAGAATTTTTAAGGGAACTTTCAGGGGATAAATTCAAATACCTTTCTAAAGAGGATTTGGAGAAAATTGAAGAAAAAAAGAAAATGTACAAATCTGGGCTGAGGAAATTGAGCCTAACAGAAAAGAAAAGAAAATTAAATGAATTTATAATTAGATACACCTATGACAGCAGTAAACTTTCTGGTATTGATGTAACATTAAGGCAGACTTTTTTGATACTTAAAGAAGGAATAATTCCAAAAGATTTCAAAAATTTAAAGGTAGCCAAGGAACTGGAAAATCATGAGAAAGGATTTATGTTTGTTACAAAATATAAGAGAAAATTTGATTTAAAATTCATCAAAAAGCTGCATAAAATTCTTTTTTTAGGTACTGATGAAAGTATTGCCGGAAAATTAAGAAGTGAGTTGAAGAGAAATGTGAAAATTGCCGGAACTGCTTATATCCCTCCAAAATGGCAGGATGTTAACAAAGAACTAAAGAATTTCTTTGTATGGTATGGATTAAAAAACAGGAGGTTACATCCAGTCGAGCTTGCGTCATTAATCCATTTGAAACTGATTTCAATTCAACCTTTTGTAGATGGGAATAGCAGATTATCAAGATTGTTAATGAATTGGGTTTTATGGAAAAAATCTTATCCTTTAATTGATATTCCTGTAGAAGATTTAGAGGATTACTATGATGTTCTTGATAGATATCAGATTGAAAAAGATGAGAAGCCATTTATAGATTATATCAAAAAGAAATATTTGAGTTAGTTTAATGGAGAATAATTATTTCTTATCAGAAGATTCCCATAATAATTTAAAATGATTCTTATAACTTTCTGCTAAATTTTTATCAATTATTCTTACTGCAAATGGAAACTCCTTATACCAAAATATAATTACTATTCTGTCTCCATAAATCCAGTTGGAAGCAGGAGATTCATAGGATTTTGATGCATATCTTACAAATGTATACTTCATCTTTGAAAATTGCTTGCCTCTTTTAATTCCTTCTTCAGTCTTGACGCAAATAACTTTTAGTGTAATCCCTGATTTTTGTCTTTCATTTTCAAATGCTTCAACATTTGGGCCTAATATTTCTGGTCCTTTTCCCGGAATATTAAATGCATACCATTCTTTTTTTAATCTTAGAACATCATTTAATATTGCTTTAATTCCCTCCTTTCCTTCCAGAATTTCGACTATTGGCTTCTTTGTCTTTGGTTTATGCAAATTTTTTAATTCAGGAAGCAATGATTCAAAGATTTTTTCTTTTTCCTTTAACATTGAAAGTATTCTTTCTGGTTCGGCTGCTCTGTAATATCTCACATTGTTTTTTAGAATGTAAGTAACTATCCCTTTATTTGCTAAATCTGATACTATTGAATACAATAAACTTCTGTTAATCTTTGTTTTTTGAGATATCTCTGAAACAAGACTGTCTCCTAACTGAAGTAATTCTATGTATACTTTGCTTTCTTTTTCATTTAATCCTATTTGCTTTAATTTTTCTGTATCCATATAACTTTTAATTTCTATTAACATTTAAATGTTGTTGTTAATTAAAAACAACAAAGTTTTAATAACTATAATTATTACCCTTTTAAAATGATAATTTTTAATCGGAGAAAATAAAGTGAATTTATTAAAAATGAATAATCCATATTTTTTTGAGGACTTGGAACAAGGGGTTACTTTTGAGTTTCCACAAGTGTGTATAACTCAGAATATGAGGGATAAACACATTGTTTTGTATGGTGAAGATTGGTCTAAAGGTAATCTGGATTATATTTTAAAAGAAGGTATTGTTCCTTCCCATTTGATAATTTCATTGATTGCTGGTCAGGGGGGGGCATCTGAATGGATGAAAGTTATACTTGCTAAGTCATATCGATGCTCGTTCTTTGAACCAATAAGAGTTGGGGATATTATTAGAACTTTGAGTAGGATTGTTGAAAAAAGGATTCATGGTGACCTAAGTAAAAATTATGGATATGTTTCGGTTGAACAAAACATACTAAATCAAAATGATAATATAGTTTATAGGAGAGATATAGAGTATTTGGTTGAAAGGAGAAAAATTAAGGAGTAATAAAATGAAATTGCTTTTAGTCTACCCAAAAATTGAATGTAGTATTTTATAAAAACATCAACTTATTAAGCTCCTTTGGGTTTAGGTTTAGTTGACACTTATTGTAAAAGTAAATTAGGAGATTCTTTGGATGTAAAAATATTAGATGGGTCTATGATGAGACCATTACTTCAGATGCCTCTTATGAACTGGAAATATTTTTAATGAAGATTTAATTGATGTTGTTCTTTGTTTGCATTATTTTACAGTTCTTCCTTTAAATTTATAAATTCTAATTATTATTAAATCTTATGATAACTTTAGGCATTGAATCAACTGCACATACATTAGGAATATCGATTCTAAGAGACAATAAAGTATTATGCAATCTAAGGGACATGTACATAACAGAAAAAGGAGGGATACATCCTACTGAGGCTGCATTGCACCATAAAGCAGTAAAATATTCATTACTAAATCAGGCTTTAGAAAAAACTAAATTAAATATAAAAGACATAAATTTAATTGCCTTTTCAAATGCTCCGGGATTGGCGCCATGTTTACTAGAAGGGATGAACATGGCAAAAGAACTGAATGAAAAATATAAAATTCCATTGGTCCCGGTAAATCACTGCATAGCACATCTGGAGATTACAAAGCTAGTAACAAGTGCAAAGGATCCTGTTTTACTATATGTATCAGGAGCAAATACACAGATAATTGCATATGAGGGGAAGAAATACAGAATTTTTGGAGAGACTTTAGATATTGGAGTAGGAAACTTTCTTGACAAGTTTGCAAGGGATTTGGGCTATGGCTTTCCGGGAGGGCCTAAAATATATGAATTATCCCTGAAATCAAACAATTTCATTGAGATTCCCTATGTTGTAAAAGGAATGGATATTTCATTAAGTGGAATTTATACAAATTTAAAAGGCAAGATTGGCAAATATATGAAAGAAGATTTAGCATATTCATGCCAGGAAACTGTGTTTGCAATGCTGATAGAAACTGCTGAAAGAGCCTTGGCACATACTGACAAAAAAGAACTCGTTCTTGGAGGGGGAGTTGCATGCAACATCAGGCTGCAGGAAATGGCAAAAATAATGTGCAGGGAGAGGGGAGCTAAATTCTTTGTTCCTGAAAACCAATACTTGGTTGACAATGCAGCAATGATTGCTTATCTGGGAAGTAAAATGTATAAGAAAAAGAAGAAATATAATATTGACATTAATCCTTCGCAGAGAACTGATGACGTTGAAGTGTTTTGGTAGTTATTTTATAGTAATTACAAAAAGAAATATTTATAAATAAACAATTCATTTTAATTTTATCAAATTAAGGAGCAAACAAAATGAAAAGATTATTATTGGCAGGTTTGGCAACACTTACCCTCGCAATTTCAAGAGGACTACCTGAAGAGGATGCTGATTGTTTTCCTGAAGAAAGGGTTAAACAGGTTGTAGAGCAAATTCCATACAATTTTAGAGAAACTGGCGAGCCGCATGTTTATTTGATTGAGTATGTTTCTGAGTCTAGGAAAGGGTATACAGAGGGAGGGAGATTAACTGTTTATTTACCTAATGAGGGAGATACTACCTTTTATGGGCCGAACGACAGATGGGTAATTTCTGTATTTGACAGAACTGGTCCTAATCCGGATGAATGGAGTTATGTTTCAAATTGGGGTTCTGGTAAAGTGGGATGTGTAAACGGCGA
>Ga0209542_10009910_pt1 | contig 17344 bp, 20 predicted proteins | sample RifCSPhighO2_01_FD_184028 | JGI IMG/M metagenome (GOLD analysis project Ga0209542, IMG submission 184028) | Soil microbial communities from Rifle, Colorado - Rifle CSP2_plank highO2_0.1 (SPAdes) (version 2) | ecosystem: Environmental > Terrestrial > Deep subsurface > Rock core/Sediment ...
TTCCGAGACAACTGAACGTAATTTTCGGCGAACATCTTTCAGTGCTTTAACGCGAATATAATAAAGTTTTGATTTGCGAGCACGAGATTTTTTCGTTATTTCAATCTTATCAACATTTGGAGAATAAAGAGGGAAAATTCTCTCCACCCCAACACCTGAAGCAATTCTTCTGACTGTAAAAGTTGCACCAATTTCTGTACCATGTTTGCGAGCTAATACAATACCTTCAAAAGCCTGCAAGCGAGTTTTGCCTTTTTCGTCTAAGATTTTAGACCAGACACGCACAGTATCTCCTGAATTAAAATCAAGTTTCTTTCTTTCTTCAACGTTAACAGAAGTGAGTTTTGTTTTATCAATTTTCATATTAGTAAGCTCAAATTTAACATAAGTATTCAATTTTTGCAACTTTACCCCCACACTTATTTTATTATTATTTTGTTTTTAATTATAAGCTTTGATATTTAATTTAAAAAATTTATTTACTAATTTTTTTTAATGAGGAATCTTGGTTTATATAAAACGATAAAAAAATAAGTGTGGGGGTTTACAAAAATTCAGCTTGATAACATTTCACACAGTAAACTATTTCTGGCCGATCTGGAGCATAGGGTGTATAAATGTCCGCCTTACATTTCATACAGTTTCTGTTATATAATTTCGGTTTGGTCATTCTAGTAAATCGTTTATTTTCTCGGCATTTTGGACATTCATGAGGGATGGGCAAATTCATTTTACGAAGTAAATTTAATTCCCCTTGGACTATTCTATACCCATTTCTACAATTTTCACATCCAATTATTTCATTCAAAATATCTTCATTAGTATCAGCAATTTTTTCCGGCAAAGAATTCGCTAATTTTGAAGTTTTATATACAGTATCTTCCCTATCACTCCAACTATACCCTTCAGTAAGCGCTTGCTCTTTCGTTTTTGGGAAAAAATGCATAGCGTTCGATTTGTTATAAGAAAAATTACTAAATTCGGGTGGAAAAAATTCTCCATAATAATATTTACGTCCCAATTTATCTATATATGGATTTTTTTTCATGTCTTCTATAATTTTATCTCTGAGTTTTTCATATTCTTCTTTTGAATATTCTTTATTCAAAATAGAATATGATTTTCTTTTCAAATTTACACAACCAAAATTATTTTTACCAGTAATATTCCAACGACAATATTGTAAATTTAAGCAATCTGACCAACATTGAACTGAAAAATATACAAAACTGGAATTCTCTCCAACAGTGGTAGCTTCATAAATTTGATTTGTATTATTCCCCCACCCAGAACAATCCCAACAATCCTTCGCCGGTGGAACAGAAATAAGCTGAGTCCATTTGCAATCTTCCACCCCATTTGCGATATACATTTCTTTGGAATTTTTGGAATTATAAATATGCTCGCCCGTCACGTTCAAATTCAGGGAATTACCATTGAATTCTCGATGTGGTTTGGTAAGCCAAAATCTATGTGCCTCTTTCTCTAACTTGCGCAAATTTGTCCAGGAATCCAGCTGGAATTCTTTCAATTTTTCTTCATATTCTTCTTTAGAATATTTTATGTTAAAAATACAATTTTTTGCTCCTCTTAAATTTACACACCCTATACAATTAGTGCAACCATAACAATTACGTGAAAACCAAACATTTACACAATTATCGCATTCTTTCGAAAAGAAAGTCCTGTAATTTTTTGTAAAACCAGTCGATTCATAACACAACTCCGAATTAAATCCTCTCAAACAATCGGCACTGTATTTCAATCCGTTTAATATGGAAGAATAATATACGTTTTCACAAAAATCGGCAAAAAAGACTAGATAACAATCTTTGGACCACCCGATACCGTTGGAATATTCAGAGTTTTTTATACTCAAATAATCACTTTCAAGATTAAAACAAGGAGTCTTGTCCATAAGTTCTTTTACTTGCTCTAAAAAAGGTCGTGAGGAATCATATTCCATCCCATATTCTGTACCATCCCATGAATCACTCCACCAACAAGGCTGACAGTAAACTGTAATTTTTTGTTCCAGTGGAAATATAGATAAAATTTTTTTTCCACATTTATCACAATTACGCCAATATAAATCCCAAACATTTGAAAAAGAAAATCGCCGAATCAATCTACATTCTGGACACCAAGTTGGTGGAGGTACTTTGATTTTTTCATAAAAATTAAAATCTTCTGATTCTATAATGAAATCTTTTTTGCAATTTTGACAAACTTTATTCTCACTTTTATTTTCCATATTATTAATTTCCTTAACCTATCATATATGATATACTAACGTTTTTAAAATTGAAGGAAGATTACTCTTTTTAATCTATTTTACCACCCCAGTACTAAAATTTCATTTATTTATAATCACCATTAATGTATGTAATCAGAAATTTAGTACGGGGCAAGCTCTTTTAAATTCTTTAGGCAAAGGTGATTCTATTTTCATAAATTTACCTTTTGGGTTTTTGAATTCTATAGATTTAGCGTGAAGTGCTAATCTATTTAAACCTTTTGGACAAAAACCATTTGGATTATAAAGAGAATCACAAACTACGGGGTGATTGATAAATTTCATATGTACCCTAATTTGATGTGTTCTACCGGTTTTTGGATGTATTTCAAGATACGAAAATTTATCTTCAAGCGCAGGTGTCTGAAATTTTTTGTCTCCGAGGGTCCCACTCTGTACTCGGGGAAGGGCGCAGGAGGAAAAAATTTTAGACACTGGAGCTGTAAATCTTTTTAAAACTTTATATTCAGTAACCGCTTCTCTTAATTTTCCCCGAACACCTCGCCCTGCCAGTCTGCGACGAAAATCGGAAGGACTTCTGCCGATAGGTTTATTTATAATTCCGTGATCATTTTTTACCCAACCAGAGACTATAGCATAGTAGGTTTTCTTTATCTCCCTATTCATGAACTGCTCTTTAAAATAAGCAAAAGCTTTTTTTGTTTTTGCAATGATAAGCACACCGGAAGTTTCTTTGTCTAATCTATGCACAATGCCTGGACGAGGAAGAAGCTCAAAATTTTTATCTCCGAGGGTCCCGCCCTGTATTCGGGGAAGGGCGCAGGAGGAAAAATTTTGAGCTTCTTCCGAAGTCCAAGATATTTTAAATGGTTCTCCTATCCTTTTAAGTTTCGGGTAATTTTTTAAAATCCAATCAGTGATGGTTTTCTCCTTTGTTTTGCCATCAGGATGAACAGAAATACCAGAAGGTTTATCTATAGCTAAAATATTAGAATCTTCATATAGAATTTTAATTTTCATTTGTGCCCTCACTCGGTTGTGAATCTTTGTAGGTTAGACCCTATAAGCATTATTTATAGAATTTCAGTATACCACATTTAGCCCTCTCGGTCGGGGCCATAGACACAATGCACACTATAAAAAGGATATCTAATAGTGTCTCCTTCATGGCCCGAGTACTTCAAACTCTAAAAAAGTTATTTATGCTATAATGTAGTGGTAATGAAGAAAATCGACGAACAATTAATTTCAGATTATCTGGAAGGAGATGAAAAATCTCTTGGGGTACTTGTGGATCGATATCTTGTAAATATTTATAATTTTTCGTATAAACTAGTAAATGATCACCAGGCAGCCAATGACATTAGCCAGGAATCTTTCATAAAAGCTTGGAAAAATATTCGTAAATATCGACAAGGAGGTAATTTTCAAAATTGGCTTTTAACTCTAACTAGAAATACAGCTATTGATTGGCTGCGAAAAAGAAAAGATCTTTCTTTTTCTACTTTTGAAAACGAGAAGGGTGTAAGTATATTTGCAGAAACTTTAGTTGACGACAAACCTTCACCTCTTGAACTTCTTACTCGAGCTGAAGATAGTATATTTGTACAAGAACTTTTGAATGAACTTAATCCCCCTTATAGGGACGTACTAACGCTCCGATATTCAAGTGATTTTACATTCGAAAAGATTGGTAAACTATTAAAGAGACCTCTACATACCGTCAAAAGCCAGCATCGTAGAGCTCTTATTGCTCTTCGTAGGTTACTGGAAGCACAGTCAGTCTAGATTAAAATAATTAACCTCTTTATTAAAATGCACCAAAATGCAAGGCGGTTTCGTTTATATAGTATGGACAAGTTGAAACCAACAAAAGAGCTTAGAAACAACATCCTCTCGGGGATTAAACAAGAAGAGCGTCGTAGAGCAAAAGTTTATCTTTTTGGTTATGCGAGCGTCATTCCTTTCTCTTTAGTTGGAGTCGTTCTCTCGATTAAATATGTATCGGAAGGATTTTATCAATCAGGTTTTTATGAGTATCTTTCACTTCTCTTATTAGGTGATAGTGCCATATATGTCTATTGGAAAGAATTATCACTTTCTTTGATTGATACAATGCCAATTATTGGGATAATTGCTTTTCTTGTGGCACTCGGAGCTCTTGTTTGGTCAGGCGCGAATACATTTACTAATACTCGTCGTTTTATTTCGACGAGCAAAAATCTCGTAGCTACATTTTGATGTAGATATGAGATTTGAGTCGAAGTCGAGTCAAAAGTACCTTTTTATTTTACAAGCTAACTAAAAAATTATGGATTTAAAAAACATACATGTGGATTTAAAAGATATACACAAATCAAAGACTGTTCGAGGAATTATCATCGGGCTGGGTGTTGCCATTCTTGTCCTTGGAATTTTTAAACTTGGCATGGTCGCGGGTTACCACAAAGCAAGATTCTCTGCACGGTTCGGAGACAACTTCAGTAGAAATTTTGTTGACCCACGTGGAGAAGGATTTTTCAAAGATTTTTCCGACAGAAAAGGTCCTCTAGGAGGTCACGGTGCTGTTGGGGAAATTGTAAGTATCGCGTTACCTTTAATTATTGTTTCGGGGCCGGACAACATTGAAAAAATAATTGTAGTCAGTGTAGACACAGAGGTGCATGAATTTCGTAATGAGATAACAGCTGATAATTTAAAGGTTGGTAACTTCATCGTTGTTTTGGGTAATCCAAATGATAATGGACAAGTTGAAGCAAAACTAATTCGCATAGTACCACCTCCACTTGATAAACTGCCGATTAGTCAACCTACCCAATAATTATGAAAATATTTTTACTAAAACTTAAGAATTGGGTTTTTACCCATAAAAAAACAGCAGTCTTTTTAATTGTCATTCTTATAGGAATAACATACGGAGTTGTAAAAGCTTTTAACGATACTACTGGGGAAACCAGATATGTTCTTGCGGCAGTGGAGCAAGGCAACATTATTTCTTCCGTAAGCGGTACTGGTCAAGTGTCTGCTTCGAACCAAGTTGATGTTACAAGTAAATCTTCGGGAGACTTGATATATCTAAATGCAAAATCCGGACAAGAAGTTAAAACAGGAGCTCTTATCGCCCAGATCGATTCCGGCGATGCGGCATACGAGCTTGAGACGGCGAAACTTTCATATGAAGAACTCGTAACTGTCGATGATAGTGAACTGCGTGATGCTGAAGATGCCGTAGAAGAAGCGGAAACTAATTTGAAAGATGCACATGCGGACGCACGAGCAACTCTGGCTTCAGCTTCAACTGATATGGCTGATGTTATGGTTGGGCTAGATGATCTTTTTGGTGGTTACTTAAGCGATAGTGGTTTTGGTCTTAGTAAAACTGAAAAAGAATATGTTGAGCGCGCAGAGCAGGCATGGTACGACGCTGATGACCTGTTGGATGAGTTTGCGAAAGTTTATAGAACGGTATCCAATAAAACCGAAGATAGCACTATCGAATCAATGCTCTCTGAGGCGAACCAGATTTCCAACTCCGTGGCTCAATCTGCAAAATATGCTAAGGATGCCGTGATTTATCTTCGTGATCATGAAGATAATGAAAGCACTACTGCCGACGAGGCATATACTACAGTGAGCGAACTGGTAACAACAATTAATGCAACGGTTTCTGAAACCCTTTCCGTCAGAAATACACTTACAGACGCTAAAAGAACGCTCGATAACGCACAGGACGACTTGCAAGAATTAAAAGATGGACCCGATACTTTAGATATACGTAGCGAGGAACTTTCACTAAAACAAAAACAAGATGCATATTCGGATTATTTCGTTCGAGCTCCTTTTGACGGAATTATTGCTTCTGTTGAAGGAAAGAAAGGTCAAAACGTAAATAGTGGCACAACCATAGCAACCCTTATCACGAAGCAAAAAATAGCAGAAATTTCACTGAACGAAGTCGATGCGGCAAAAATAGAAGTTGGACAGAAAGCCACACTCTCCTTTGATGCAATTGAGGGTCTTACTATTACAGGAGAAGTAATAGAAGTTGATCTTATAGGCGCAGTCAGCCAAGGTGTAGTAAGTTATATCGTAAAAATTGGTTTTGATACAGGCGACGACAAGGTGAGATCGGGTATGACAGTGAGCGCAAATATTATTACCGATATGAAACAGGACGTTCTAACTGTACTCTCAAGCGCTGTAAAAACCCAAGGCAATGTAAGCTATGTGGAAATTGTTGATGAAGACATACCACCAACACAGACTGGTCAAACTGCAGGTGTTCTTCTTCTAACTCTCCCAACTCAGGCGCCTGTGGTGTTAGGTCTTGCAAGTGACGAATCAGTGGAAATTATTTCAGGACTCACAGAGGGTGATCAATATGTGGTTCGTAAAATTACAACTGCAACAACATCACAATCAACCTCTGCTTCTGCTCCGAGTCTTCTGGGTGGAGGTGGCGTCAGAACAGGAGGAGGAACTCTTCCAAGATAACATGATTACGGTCAATGGTATTACAAAAACATACGGCTCGGGTGATACGGCATTCCAAGCGCTCAAGGGCGTTTCTTTTACAATTGAGGATGGAGAATTTGTCGCTATTATGGGTCCTTCCGGTTCGGGAAAATCAACGTTGATGCACATATTGGGATGCCTGGATACTCCCACTACCGGCACATATCTCTTGGATGAAAAAGATGTATCCACGCTCACTGACGAAGAACTTGCCGATATACGCAGATTACATATCGGTTTTGTTTTTCAGGCCTTTAATCTGCTCCCGCGTACCACTGTCATGCAAAATGTGATGTTGCCACTTATCTATGCAGGGGTGAATGAAGAAGACAGAGAGACAAAATCAAAAAAGGCACTTCTGGCAACAGGTATGACGGAGTCCCATTTTTTTCACAAAAGTAATCAACTCTCAGGCGGTCAGATTCAACGTGTAGCAATCGCGAGAGCGCTGGTGAATGACCCTTCTCTCATTCTTGCCGATGAGCCCACCGGAAACCTTGACACAAAAACAGGAGAAATTGTTTTGGGGACATTTCAGAAGTTAAACGAGGAGCACGGTCGCACTATTATTTTAATTACGCACGAGCATGATGTTGCACAATACGCGGAACGGATTGTTACTCTCCGCGATGGCCTCATTGTTTCGGACTCTAAATCTCATGCGCGTAGGAATGCAAAATATCATGAAGCTTAATGATATTATTCACGAGACGTATGCAGCGCTTTCGGCAAACAAAGTTCGGTCCGGACTTACAATGCTTGGCATTGTAATCGGTATTTCCTCGGTCATTGCGATGGTAAGTATTGGCACAGGCGCATCCAACACGATATCATCTTCTATCGAATCGCTCGGCTCAAATCTCATTCAAATTACACCTGGTGTACAGCAGACACAGGGGTTCGGCGCTTCGAGCGGACGTGGTGGCGCGAAGACTCTTACCAACGAAGATGCATCCGCGATTGCGGAGCAGATTGCGAATGTCGAGGCGGTAGATTCGCAAGTATCCGGGCGATATCAAATTACCGCTAAGGGGACGAATACCAATACCACGGTAATAGGTGTTACTTCAAAATATCCTCAAATTCGAAATGTAGAAGTAGCAGAAGGATTGTTTATTTCCGACACGCAGAATAATTCTGCAACAAGAGTTGCGGTACTTGGACCAACGACTCGCGATGACCTTTTTGGAGAAAGCGCAACAGATGTAGTCGGGCAGTCGATTCGTGTTAATAGTTTAGAGTTCAAGGTAATCGGTATTACCGTGGCAAAAGGAGGAAGCGGCTTTCAAAATCAAGATGACATCATTTACATCCCGGTTAAAAGCGCGCAGCGGTATCTTTCCGGAGACCGGTATCTGACGACGATTGCTGTGCAAGCATCAACACCTACGGTAATGACCCAAGTTCAAGCGGACATCACCGCGCTTCTTTTAGATAAACATAAAATAAATGATGCGACACTGGCTGATTTTAGTGTTCTCAATCAGAGTGACATTTTATCGTCAGATACCGGTCCTCGAGTATTACTTCAACCTTAACGTACTTGTTGGCGGCAATAGGATGTATTTCGCTTCTGGTTGGCGGCATCGGCATTATGAATATGATGCTCACTACGGTAACTGAACGCACCAAAGAAATTGGTCTTAGAAAAGCAATTGGAGCGCGTAAAAGCGATATTTCAACACAGTTTTTGGCTGAAGCAGTCGCCTTGACCGTCGTCGGTGGAGTCATTGGTATTCTACTCGGATGGCTGATTTCGTTTATTGTAAATCTGACCGGACTTGTGGCGACAAGTGTTTCACTTTTTTCGGTTCTTATCGCTTTTGGTGTTTCAGCATTAACTGGAATCATCTTTGGATATTATCCTGCTCGTCGAGCGGCGGGACTCAATCCGATTGATGCTTTGAGGTATGAGTAATTAATAGTTAATAATTTAGATAAAAGTTATGAAAAATAAAATAATTTTATCGGTTATCGCGGGAGTCATTGTCGTTGGAGGAGGAGCATTTTATGCAGGAACAAAGTATGCTGGAGTTAGCAGTATTCCAAGTGGAAATTTTACTGGTCAAATGCGTGGTAATCAGAATGGTGTTATTGGTGTGGAAATGCGAGGAGGGCAAGGACTTGGCGGAGTAACCATAGGAGAAATAATCTCAAAAGATGATGTCAGTATTACAGTTAAACTTCCTGACGGAGGCTCAAAAATAATTTTTATAACCGACAAGACAGTTGTCACAAAAAACACAACAGGTTCCATTACGGATCTTGTTGTAAATGAAAATGTGATAGTCAACGGGTCAGCTAATTCTGATGGAAGTGTTAATGCTCAAAATATCCAGTTAGGCTCTAATATGCCAGGATTTAGACAGACTCAAAATCTGCCTTCTAGTAATTAATTTTAGATTTCCACCAGGGTGTCATCTTAACTAGCCTCAAAAAAGCGAGCATTTAAGCCTCTCGGTCTATCTCACATGGATGTGCCCTCGGTAGGAATCGAACCTACATCAAGGCCTTAGAAGAGCCTTGTTCTATCCATTGAACTACGAGGGCATGTTTCAAAAAGCACTGGTGCGCGCTGAGGGACTCGAACCCCCGACCCTTCGCGTGTAAAGCGATAGCTCTACCAACTGAGCTAAGCGCGCATTTTAAAACACTTAATACCTTTTTAAACTAACATTTTTACAATGACGGGTCAATGATGGGCGATGGAAAGTCTAAGATTTCAATAGATTTTTTTTCGCGTTCTGAAAAATATTCTAATGCTTTGGTAAGTCTCTCTTCTTCTGTTATTTCTTTCTTATTAACATTCATAACCGTTGGAATTGGTTCCTTGTTCACTTCTATAAAAAGATACAAGCCAAAAGCACAAGAGAGAAATATCAGGGTAAATGTCATGTAAAGCAGATACTTCCAATAAAGATCTGGCTTAATTCCTAGACCCCCTTTCCTAAATTTTCTCTTCTTTTTTAAAAACTTTATTTCCATAATTAATAATTTATTAATTAACAAAACTCTTAAGTCTCATTTTAAAATTCGCCGTCCATTGTGAAGTTTTTTTAGCAGATGTGTCTTGTGTATTTAAACTTTGAATATTTACCAGAACAAACTCAAGATCGTATGGGGAATTTTCTAAAAGCATGATTAATTTATAAATAGTTTCAAAACTTCCTGACGCCTCCATCTCAACCATAAGTGAAGAATTGGCATCCTCAACATCGACAGAAGTAACTTCAATCTTAGCTTTTACTTCTGCGGCTAATTTTTCAATCGTATTTAAAAATGGCACTACATCAGAACTTTGAACAAAGTGTGTTTCAAGTAAAATTCTCTCGGGTTCTATTTCTTTAATTAAATTAATAATAGATTTTGTATTTTCCTTACGTGTATCTTCTGTTTGCCATTTCTCTTGTGCCAATTGTGATATTTTTTTATTATCATTAATAATTTTATATAAAAATAGAAAAACAAAACAGGAAAATATAAAAAATATTATAGAAAGAATTAATATTTTTTTTTGAAAAATAGATTGCATCCCAGTATTAAAATTTTAACTTGTTATTAATAATTTCCATACACTTTTTTCTTTTAATTATATTCTTATCATAATATATCTACTCAAAAATTTAATACGGGACAAGTATTTATGAGGGAACCAAATTCAAATAAAATTTAATATTGGACCCTTTTACAAAATTAGAAATCGGCAAATCGACTTTTGAGAAAGCCGTATTATCTTCCAGTGTCCGACGGAATAAAAGCAGAACTTCACGATTTGGGGCCCTGCCACTAATATTTATTCTCTCGCCAGTTTGTGGATCATTTTGATATAAAATTTCCGTGATTTTAATACTGGACATCTTTTTTAAGATTATTTCATTTATTACTTTCTGAGAAAAAGCAGGGCCTTTTTCCTTAGCATTTTCAATCAAGCTTAACTTTTTATTCAAATCCTCAATAACCTTCTGCGTATCTTCATCAGATAATGCAATGGATCCATTTCCCTGCAATTCCAATTTCATATCAATTGAACTTTTTTCCGCAGAAGAAAGAAAATAAGACGGCAAAATTGCGACAGAAGCAACTAATAAAGATACACCTAGCATTGTAAAAAATAAAGTCAGAAGTCTAAGATAGAAATCTTTGGACATTTTTTTCTTTTCTTCGTTTGGAATTAAATTAATCATGTTCAAAATCCCTTAGGGCCAGTCCCAGGGTGGTGGCAAAAGCCAATGACTGGTTAAAATTTATTTCTGGAATATTTTTTTCTGTTTCCACTATATTGACCCAGACATTGGCTATTTCTGCATTAATTTTCATACTAACGGAAAAATATTCAGAAAGCCCTATCAAATTGGAATCGCCGCCACAAAGAATTACTCTCTTAATCGGCGGTCTGTCTTTCCCTTCCTCGTCTTTATGTGTATGCCAATATATAAAATGTTTTTCTATCTCATCACGCAAAACGGAAACACCGTTTAAAAGAACAGAAAACACTTCTGTGTTTACGGCATTACGTTTTAAACCATATTCTTTCTTCTTTTTTTCTGCTTCTTCAAAACTTATTTTTAAATCCTTTTGAATCATACTGGAAAGCATAGCCCCACCCACATCTAAAGTAGAAGTGAATATAACGATACCACGAGATATTATAAAAATGCCTGTACGTTTTTTCCCGAAATCTACCACCATATAAGTTTCCAAATCACCTTTTTCTATCACACACCTGACGATCGCCTGCGCTTCAAGTTCAAATGATCTAGCAGATATCATGGAATTTTTAAAAACAGAGAGATATTCTTCAATCACATTTTTGGGGATAGCGGCAACTTGTAATTTTAAGCTTTGTTCATCCTCGCTTAATAATTCATAATCAAATATGGCATCTTGCGCCGCTATCGGTATGTACTCTTCTAGAGAAAGTTCTATGCCTTCCCTGACATTTTCTAATCCTAATTTTTCCAATCTAAGATTAAAAAGATACACTTGCTCTTCCGGCAGAGAAACACGAACAGATCTTAATCCTTCTTCTTTTCTGAGTGAGACCAAAACTTCTTCCATCCGTCGAGAATCTTTAATTTTACCCGATTCAATAATACCTGCTGGAATTTTTTTCTCTCCATAGCGATTCACTTTAATACCATCTTTTGTTTTGACAAGTTCTATAAATTTTATTGACTCGTCTGAAATATCCAGACCAAAAGATGGCAACAAAAGAAATTTGGGCGTAGGAAAAAATCTATTGTATGAATTTCTGAGCATTATAATATTATACAATATCCCCCGTATTCTTGCTATTGTTTTTTAATTCGCTCGCGTACCAACAGGAATCTCACCACTTAGTTCAAGTAAGGAAAATCTTCCGTCCTGAGTGGAAACCGCCAAGATCATACCTTGGCTTTCAATTCCCCGGATTATTCTCGGTTCCAGGTTGGCTACGAACATACATTTTCTGCCAATTAGAATATTGCAGTCTGGAAAATATAATGAAATACCGGAAACTATTTGTCTTGGTCTTTCCTCTCCTACATCAACAGATAATTTTAACAATTTATCAGTATCAGGAATTTTTTCCGCCGATAAAATCTTACCTACTGTAATATTAACTTTTTTAAAATCCTTTAGAGTAATTGTGTTATTTCCCATTATTCTTTTTATCTAAATATCTTTGTAATATCAAGGCGGCAGCAGAAGCATCTACCCGACCACTTTTAATTTGTTTCAATCTACTATGCACTTGTGATTGGCTCAAAAATTTTTTATTTCCCCCTGCCTTACGAGCTTCAACTGAAGTCAAAAACTCTTTCTGCTTGTGAATTGGTAAATTAAATTTATTTTTCAGTTCTAAAATAAAAACCTCAATCCTAGCCGATAGCACATTTAGTTTGCCAGAGAAATCTATTGATTCCCCTATTATAATTTCTGAAATGTTTTCTGTTTTTATAATTTCTTCCAGTTTTTTAAGACTACTAGAATCATTCAATACAATCTCTTTGGGAAAAGCTAAAACCTTTTTTTCATCTGAGATAGCTACCCCTATTCTCTTTGTTCCATAATCAATTCCTAAAAACTTCATAACAGAATACTAGCACTCAGTAGTAGAACTTGGCAATGCGCGAAGCGTGTTAAAATAACTTTGCCAAGTCTCACTACTGGGTAGCATAAAATTTTTATTTCTGGTATAATATACTTATTATGGAACAATTTAATGTGTTTTTTGCAAATGGTTTAGGGGTTTCTCCTTTTGTAGTTGGGGTAGTGGCAGTTTGGGTACTTTTTTGGAAAGGTTGTTCTTTGTGGATAGCCGCAAAAAATGACAAGAAGTGGTGGTTCCTGGCACTTCTTATCTTAAATACTTTGGGAATTTTAGAAATCGTTTATATCTTCTTCGTCGCTAAAAAGAAATGGAGTGATATAAAACAAATTTTTTCTAAAGTAATACCATCTCAACAATAAGTTGAAATATTTTGGTTAAAAAAATAATCTAAAACACTCCTTAAATGGAGTATTTTTTGGAAAGGTTGTTCTTTATGGATAGCCGCCAAAAGTGATCAGAAGTGGTGGTTCTTGGCACTTCTTATCCTAAATACTTTGGGAATTTTAGAAATTGTTTATATCTTCTTTGTCGCTAAAAAGAAATGGGGTGATATAAAACAAATTTTTTCTAAAGTAATACCATCTCAACAATAAGTTGAAATATTTTGGTTAAAAAAATAATCTAAAACACTCCTTAAATGGAGTATTTTAGTTTTCAAAACTTGAGAAAAGTCTTAAAATAAAGTAAGGTTTGTTGAAAGGAGGCGTGTCCGAGTGGTCTATGGAGATAGTCTTGAAAACTATTAGACCTGAAAGGGTCTCGTGAGTTCGAATCTCACCGCCTCCGCCAAAATTGAAAAAAAATAAAAACCGCTAGTTAATAGCGGTTTTTATTTTATATTACTAAGCTGGGTTTTCTGGTGTTGAAGTTGAGGCCTCAGGTGCTGGGCAAGTACATGGGTCATTGCCACAGACAGGACATTTATTAGTTGGTTCGTCCATATTATTTAATAAATTAAATTAATTGTAAAATGTGTTAACAAGTTAGTCGACTAAACTGACTTTTATACCACGACTTTAACATACACTAAATAATAAAAAATGACAACTCTATACAATGCTGTTTAATTAAAATTTATCCAGCAAAACTAGTAAACTGAAAAATCCAAAAAATAAAAAAGTAACTATAGCAATAATTTTTCTGATCCAATTAGGACGAAAAACTTTTGGAATTTCCTTATGATTAAGCCAAAAAACTAAAGCAACGTGAATAAACATAGCGAAAGCATTTATCACCGCCCCAAGTATTATCAAGGTTCTTGGTTCGGAAATATTAAATAAAAATAAAATTGTGCCGAAAAGAATTTGTCCCCATATAAAAAAGTAGTAAATTTTAGAAAGATTAATCTTCCCTTTTTCTCTTCCGTCCAGTTTTTTAATAGCCACATTCTCCGCCATAATACGAGAAGTCGAATCCATAATTCCAAGTTGGGTTTGGAACAACATAATTGAAACTACAACTAAAAACAATACGCCAATAAACGGGAATAATTCTCGGCCAATAATTATTCCTTCGTTTATTACAAAATTGATATCTTCCGAATTGCCAGTTAACCCATGGGTCGTGGTATAAGACAAAAGCATAAGCAAAAACATGGACACAATGCCTAAAAACCAAAAAACAAAAGCGTGCTCAATGCTAATTAATTTCCACCATTTTTTGAAATAACCAATATTTTCTTCGCTTATTTCGAAGTTTGTTCCACTAAGTTTAATCTCTTCCTCCTTCTTTTTAGAGAATAAACTGGAAATCTTTTGTGAATATATTCCCATACCATATCCTTTCTCTTTTATATAAATAGATTGAGTCAAATTTAAATTTCCACCGGCCCCTGAATAAGCAAAGGCGGCAAGAAAAGAGGCTAGAACTATTCCCTCTGGCAAAAACCAAAAATTATCACCTTTGCCAATCACTCCATTAAATAGAGAAAGCCAATCAGTTTTTGTACTTATAACAACAGCCAATAAAAATATAAAAGGAATGCCAACTAAAAGAGTAGTTTTAGTTATGCGTTCAACCACTTTGTAAACAGTTTTTCCAACACTTAAAATTATTCCAATTAGTAATAAGAATAAAATGGCCAACCATTTGAAATTTCCCAGACCGAAAACACTAGCCATAACCTTGGCAGAAGCAGCAATAATTCCAGGCAATCCGAAACCAATAAAGGTTGAAATAATAAACCAATAAACAGCCGGTCTGAATAATCTATGAATCCCAACAAAGACACTCTCTCCTTTTATTAGGGCATATCTTTCAATTTCCATATTCATAAAATACTGAAAGGTAATTCCGAGTATTGCTCCCCAAACGATACCTAAACCATGATTGGCGGCTAGATAGGGCCACAAAATAATCTCCCCGGAACCTAAACCCAAAGCAAGAATAATAAAGCTTGGACCAAAAAGTTTTTTGAATGCTATTGGTTTTGGAAATGGTTTTTTTTCTAACATTTTTCGATTATTTTAATAATATCAAAATAAACAAGAAAACCCTAAGTTTTTAGATTAAAAAATCTAATTATGCTATACTTTTTTTATAAAAAGAAATAAAAAAACAAAACTATAAAATATTTTTGCAAATGGAATTATGATTGAAAATTTATTAATTTTTACTTTCTCGTTGTTTCTCGTTATAAAAGGGGCAACTCTAGCCACTAAATATTCAGTCAAATTGGCGGAAAATTTTCATTTGTCAAAATACATCGTTGGTTTTATTGTAGTTGCTTTTATTTCAATCCTACCCGAAACACTCATATCAATAAATTCGGCCATCGAAGGCATTCCCGAATTCGGACTCAGTACTTTATTTGGGTCAAACGTCGCCGACCTGACACTTATTTTTGGGATTTCAATCGTATATGCCGGACGTGGAATAAAAATAGAAAGCAAAATATTAAAAGACGTCCGCCTTTACCCATTTTTTCTCTTACTGCCGCTTATTTTTGGATTAAACGGCCACTATTCTCAAATTGAGGGCGCTACTCTTATTATTTCTGGAACACTTTTTTACTATATGGTTTTCAAAAATAGTGTAGAAATATCAGCCACTCTGCATAATGGAGGTAGTAAATATAAAAACTTTTTTCTTTTGCTCTTTGCCATGATTCTTTTGTTGATCGGTTCGCATTTTATAGTGACTTCAGCAACCGTTTTGGCTTACGCTTTAAAAATAACCCCGATTTTAATCGGCATGCTTGTTGTCAGTCTAGGGACAATAATGCCAGAATTATTTTATTCACTCAAATCAGTAAAGAAAAAAGACGAAGGATTAGCGATCGGCGATATATTAGGAACTGTTTTAGCAGACGCAACTATAGTTGTTGGCGTTTTGGCTCTAATTAGTCCTTTTTCATTTCCTGTAAAAATCATCTATGTTACAGGAGTGTTTATGATAATCGCTTCGCTTATACTATTAAAATTTATGCTCTCGGGAAGAGTTATTTCTAAAAAGGAAGGATATATGCTTCTGGTTTTTTGGATATGTTACGTAATCATTGAGTTTTTGATAAATCAATAAAATTAATAAAATTATGGATTTTAAATAGATGTTAGAGTATAATTATATTGATGGATTTAAATAAAAAACTAGAGTGGTTTGCTTTGGAGTACGAAGAAAAAGAACGGGGAAATGATTGGTTTTGGGCTCTTGGTGTTATTGTGGTAGCAAGTTCAATAGCATCTTTTATTTATGGCAATTATTTTTTTGGTTTATTCTTAATTATAGGCGGAATACTGCTTGGAGTTTTTGCTATCAAAAAACCGGACCTAGTTCATTATGAATTAAATGAAGAAGGACTAAAAATCAGAAATCGCCTTTTCCCTTATGAAAATATAAAATCTTTCTGGGTACAAAAAGATGAAATGAAGCCGGTACTCTTTATAAAATCTGGAAGATTGTTTATGCCAATAATCTCAATGCCCATAGAACAAGAACTGGCGGAAGAAATAAAAAATTACATGCTTTTGGGCAACGTTCTCGAAGAAGAAATGAAAGAACACCCATCTGAAAGAATAATGGACTCTCTGGGTTTCTAGTTTGAGTTTTTTAATAAAAATTGTTAATCTTCAATTGCGAAAATAATATAAGCCCTCATAGTTTAATGGATAAAATGCGAGCTTGCGGAGTTTGCGATGTAGGTTCGATTCCTACTGAGGGCACCAATATGTTAAAATAAAACGATGCTGGCTTTAACATTTACAGATCTTGTTCCCTGGATCATAGCTCATGGCTATTTTATTTTTTTCTTTACTGCTTTAATTGAAGGTCCATTGGTAACTACTGCAGCTGGTGTGGCTGCAGCACTTGGATATTATAATATTGTAATAATTGTTCTAATAGCGATTGCCGGGGATTTAACCGCTGATGTTATTTATTATTTCATAGGTTATCATAGCAGAATTTTAGTGATAGAACGTTACGGACATCATTTTGGAATTACCAGAGAACGTATTGAAAAAATTGAAAAGATGGTACAT
>Ga0209542_10009911_pt1 | contig 17341 bp, 14 predicted proteins | sample RifCSPhighO2_01_FD_184028 | JGI IMG/M metagenome (GOLD analysis project Ga0209542, IMG submission 184028) | Soil microbial communities from Rifle, Colorado - Rifle CSP2_plank highO2_0.1 (SPAdes) (version 2) | ecosystem: Environmental > Terrestrial > Deep subsurface > Rock core/Sediment ...
ATGGTGTAATGCATTTAGAAGGTAATGTTAGAGCTAATCCTGGTGAGTCTACTTTGATTAAGTTTATGAGAAATATTGGAGTAAGATTTTCTGAGACCGAGATAATGGATAAAAAGAATGGAGATTTATGCAATGATAGAAATGGTAATGTAACTATTTATGTTAATGGTAAAAAATATGATAAAAATATAAATTATTTTATTCCAAAAGATAATGATATAATTGATATCAAATTTGAGTAAAGTTTTGTTATTTTTTAAATCGGAACATATATATATCTCTTTAATATGTTTTTGTAGTATGAAATTAAAATTATTTTCTATCATTTTTTTCTTAATTTTATTTTTTATTATTGCTGGTTGTGAAGATAGTGTTGTAGGTGATAAAATATCAAGTTTTAAAGATAAAACAATTTCGAAACAAAAAATTGAATGTGAGTGTACTAAAAATGTAGTTTTTAAGAATATAAAAAATCCTGATAATACTTTTCTGACTCAAACTTCTACTGTTAAAGTTCCATATAATGGTCAATGTTCAGGTTTAAATGGGTACTTTATAAGCAATGATAAAAATGCAGCACAATGGTATAATAATTGTGTGACTGAAAGTTATCGACCAACAACAACGACTTTATTACCTAAAATTCAAACCACAACTACAACTATTCCTAACAGTGATTTATGTAAGCCTTTTATGTTTAGTGGTAGTCCTAATACTAAATTTAATTTTTTATTTGTTTCTGATAGGTTCACTAATGAAGCTGACTTTAAAAGTGCTTTAGATAAATTATTTGATATAAATAAGGCAAGTTCTTTTTTTAGAATTGAACCTTATAAATCACAAAAAAATAACATGAATATATACTACGTACATAGAGATAATCAGCAATACATGGAATTGTTTGATCCAAATAACTATCAAGGTGATAGAAGAGTAGTTACGGATTATGCTAATAGAATTAAAGCTGATTGCCCTTATTTATTTAATAATATAAATTCTATGGTGGTTGTATCTAGTGCAAGGTTTAGAGCACATTCTGATACAGCAAGTCCGAATACAATTTATTTTATGGGGCCACCTGTTTCATTAAGTGTTCCAAATTTAGATGAATTAAATCTTGAAGATAATTATCCTTCTAACACTCTTGTTCATGAATTAGGTCATTCTATAGCTGGATTTGGTGAGAATTATTATGAAGAAGCAAATTTTCATTATAGGCCACCTTTAATAAATTTCTCTTCAGATACTTTGCCTCCTGATGTTGATGTAGAAGGCTGTCCGAAATGGTGTTCTGGTCAGATTAATACAGAATCTTTATGTTATAATATTTATATTGACTATAAGTCTTGTATGTCATCTGCTGGGAATGATGAGAGTTATAAATCTTGTTTATCTAATGCAGATAGAGCATTAACTTTAAAATTAAATGATAGATCTAAATATGGGATCCATATGGTTAATGATTGTAATATGGGAAAAAGCTGTATAGAAGGAACAGATTGTTACTTTAACGCTGGCGGCGTTTTTAGATTTAGATCTGCGAAGAATTCGATAATGAATGAAGGACCTGCGAGTTTGGGTTATGGTTCATATTCAACCACCTATTTGAACAATATATTTAATAACTACATAAGTTATTTTAATATAAAACAAGATATAAGAGAAGTAAATCTTCGAATAACAGATTATAGCTTTGTTAGGAATGATCAGGCATTAATTAATGGATTAATCAAGTTTAGGTTATATAATAGAAATCAAAGTATTAATTTATTCTCTGATGTATTAAAGATTGAAAAGATAGGTGCAGACGGAAGATCTTCTAATGAGATTATCTATAGAAAAAATTTTAACGGTGAATATTATATTAATCCAATTTTATACTCTAGAACAGGTTCAGAGATTTTTGTTTTTAGAATAAAGATAAATCTTCCAAATTTTAATAAAGAATGGATTTATGAATATAACTCACAAACAAATATCTTTAGAGATATATCCATACAACAGAATGTATACAAAGAACAAAATAAAAATAATCCATTACCTATCGTGATATCTAATTTAAGCTATAACATTGGTGTAGGTAATAAGTAATATAATAATAAATCCTATAGAATTAAAATTGAATCTTGAGGTAAATTTTAAATTTTTTCTATAACTTCAATCTAACTTGAAACTTAGAAAGGGTTTATAATTTCAATATTATTTGTAGTTTTAGACATGTTTTTAAATTTTTGGTGTTTATTTTAACAATATAAATTTAGGAGGCAATTTAAAATGAATAAAATGTATTTTATATCTGGTATTTTGTTATTAATTTTAATCAGTTCTTTTTTTGTATATAATGTTAGTGCTGCATATAATGGGGGTGCAGGCGGGGGAAGTTCTGTTAGTGGCGGGACAGGAACTTCTACAAGTGGGACTAGTAGCAGTTCTGGTGGAGGAAACGGAGGAAAAAATTACTTGGCTGTAAATAATTTAGATGTTTTTCAAAAATTTAGACTTGGAATGATTAAAGTAAGTCTTTATAACATAGTTCCAGTTATTGATACAATTGGAGAAGGGCTTGAAACAAAATTTAGAGTTAACTTTGACGCAGTGTTTAAAAAAGATGTTTACGTTAGTGAAAATCTGGTTGTTGAAAGCTTAAAAGGTGCTCTTGGAAGCGGAAATGCTTATGTGTGCATAACTGAAAATGGAGTTTTGTTTAGGAGTAATGATCCTTGCAGATAAATCTTTTTTTATTTTTTTAATTCTAAATCTTTATATATTTAATATAATTATGAAAAATTATGGATTTTTATAAAAAAGAGGTTAAGGATGTTTTATCTGAATTAAAAAGCTCTTTAAAAGGTCTAACAGAAGACGAGGCAAATAGAAGATTATTAGAATATGGATACAATGAGCTAAAAGAAGGAAAAAAAATTTCTGTTTTAAAATTATTTTTTGGGCAGTTTAATAGTTTTGTTGTGTATATCTTAATTGCTGCTTTGGTAATCTCCTTGTTTTTCAAAGAGTATATTGATTTTATTGTAATTGGTGTAATCTTAATATTAAATGCTGTATTAGGATTTGTTCAGGAATATAATGCAGAGAAAAGCATTCAGGCTTTAAAAAAATTAGCAAGACATAACGTAGTGGTTATTAGAAATGAGAAATTAAAAAAAATTGAATCAAAAAACATTGTTCCCGGAGATGTTATAGTTTTAGAAACCGGGGATAGGGTTTCATGTGACGCCAGGATTATTGAAAGCAATGAGTTACAAACACAAGAAGCTTCATTGACCGGAGAAAGCAATCCTGTATTGAAGAAAATTGATGTTATCAAGAAAGAGTGTGGAATAGCAGATCAGAATAACATGGTTTTTTCCAGCACTATTATTACAAATGGTAGAGGGAAAGCTATAGCTGTTAATACAGGTATGCATAGTGAAATTGGTAAAATTGCTAAGTTAATTGAGGATGTTAAGCCGGAATTAACACCATTGCAGATTAGATTAAACAAACTAGGAAAGACACTTGGTTATATTATAATCATTGTTGTTATTGCTGTCTTCTTTAGCGGAATTTTTAAAGGTGGGAAATTTTTAGATATGTTATTAATCGGAGTCAGCTTGGCTGTTGCTGCTATTCCTGAAGGTTTGCCGGCTGTTGTCACCATATCTTTAGCTGTTGGCATAAAAAAAATGGTTAAGAAGAATGTGTTAATCAGGAAATTGCCTGCTGTTGAAACACTTGGAAGTGTCAGTGTTGTATGCAGCGACAAAACAGGAACACTAACAAAAAACGAAATGACTGTCGAGAAGATTTATGTTAATAATAAAACAATAGATGTCACAGGATCAGGATATAATAAAATAGGAAGGTTTCTATATAATGAAAGAGAAGTTAAAGATCAAGAACTGGAGCTATTGTTAAGAATTGGCGTCTTATGCAACAATACTATTTTTCAAAACGAACGTGAATTAATTGGAGATCCTACAGAGGGTGCTTTGATTATAAGTGCAGCTAAGTTCGGAATTAAAAAAAATGAATTAGACAATAAATATCTAAGACTAAAAGAAGAGTTTTTTACATCTGAAAGAAAATTGATGAGTACTCTTAATAAATTAAACAAAAATTACATTGTATTAAGCAAAGGTGCTGTTGAAAAGATTCTGGATATATCAGATAGAATTTATGAAAACGGAAGAGTAAGGAAAATAACTGAGAAAGATAAAACTAAAATATTAAAAATACATCAGGAATTTGCTGCCAAGGCATTAAGAGTTTTAGGATTCGCATATAAAGAAAGCAATAAATTAGAAGAAAAGAATTTAATCTTTGTCGGGATGCAAGGTATGATTGATCCTGAAAGAGATGAGGTAAAGATTTCTATTGAAAAATGCGAGAAAGCTGGCATAAGAGTGATTATGATTACTGGAGACCATAGCATAACAGCAAAAGCTATCGGTGACAAACTGGGCATTAAAGGAGATGTTTTGACAGGAGAAGAAATTGATAAGTTAAGGAATTTAGATGATGTTATCGAGAAATATGATATTTATGCAAGAGTAAATCCTGAACATAAGATTAAGATTGTAGAAGCTTTGAAAAGAAAGGGTGAGATTGTTGCAATGACTGGCGACGGGATAAATGATGCACCAGCATTAAAGAAAGCTGATATTGGAATTGCCATGGGCATTACAGGAACTGATGTTGCAAAAGAAAGCTCTGATATGATATTACTGGATGATAATTTTGCAACTATTGTAAATGCTATAGAGGAAGGCAGAGGAATTTATGATAATATAAAAAAATTTGTCAATTATCTGCTGTCCAGTAATATTGGAGAAGTAATGATATTGTTTGCAGCTTTGCTTATAGGATTTAGATTTAATGATAGTATTGCAATACCTTTGCTTGCTGTTCATTTGCTGTGGATTAATCTGGTAACTGATGGTTTTCCTGCCCTGGCTCTAGGTCTTGATGCGCCTGATAGTACAATCATGGAAAAACCGCCCCGAAAACCTAAGGAAAATATGGTATCTAAAAATATGTGGTATAATATTATGTTAATGGGATTGTTAATGACATTACTATCTTTGTTTTTGTTTGACAGATATTTAAAATTTGATCTTATTAAGGCACAAAGCATTGTTTTTACTACAATTGTGGTATTAGAGATGGTCAGAATTTACATGGTTGAAAGTATCTATAAGAAAAATCTATTTTCAAATAAATATCTTCTGCTGGCTGTTGGGATATCTATGGGATTGCAGCTTGTTGTTTTATATACGGGATTAAGTAAATATTTGAAGGTTGTGGCTTTGAACCTTGCTGACTGGCTGTTCATTATTGTAGGGGTTGCAGTTGTTTTTGTTTTAAGCAGAATCGGTTATTATTATATTAAGAATATAACCGGAGAGTTTGATTGAAATCCATGGAAATATTAATAAATTCACTAAGAGAAATAAATCAAGATGGAACATAAATGCATTCATTGTGAAAAAGAATTTAACACTATTGAATCTTTAAACCAGCATTCAAATACTAAACATAATACTACAAAAGAAAAAAACAGATTTAAACCAGGTTTTTTAAAAAAGAAACATGTTTTTTATTTTGTTCTGCTTATTGTATTTATTGGAATTATCTTTTTGATCTACACAAAGGCAAAAGAACCTGGAAAATATGATAATTTTGCGAAATGCCTGACTGATAAAGGAGTGAATTTTTATGGAGCATTTTGGTGTCCTAACTGCAATGACCAAAAGAGATTGTTCGGGAAATCTATAAAATATGTCAATTATATTGAATGCTCGCTGCCTGACAGGAGCGGACAAACACAAATCTGCGTAAAAGAAGACATACAAGGCTACCCTACATGGGAGTTTGCGAATAAAACCAGAGTCAGAGGCGTTATGTCTATTAATGATTTAAGTTTAATATCCGAATGTCCACTTTAGTAAGAGAAGTAAACTTTAAAAGTAATTAAACAAAAATAATTCTATATGAAAAAAAGTGGGTTTTATTTAAAATCTATTATAACTTACTTTAAGCTAAACTAAAATGAATTATAATACCAAAGATTTAGAGTTAAGGATAAAAAGATACTGGGAGTTGATCTACCTTAGAGCTGTTGATAAATATTATGAATCCAGATTTAATAGATTTACGCCTTATAGTAAAAGTTCCAGAAAAGAACTTCTTGGTCTTTTATATCAATTGATTGAATTAGACAGATCTTATTTTGATTCTAACTACAATAGTCTTATTAAAATACTTGAGAAAGATTTTATAATTTTTAAGAATAGGTATACTGTAAAATTCTATTCAAAACTTACTGAACTTGTTTCTAATTTTAAGTATTATCCTGTTCCTAGTGTAAAGAAGATAGACACAGGAGGGCCTTATAATTTTTCTATTTTGTTTCCTAAATTATGGAGTTATCTTAAAGAATATGTGCCTTTAAGACATCCTGAATATTTAACTATACAAATTCCAGATCCTAAAGTCAATCTTGTGGCATTCAGCGCTGTAGAGATGGTTTCTTATCATTCACCTACGCAACCAATGGCATGTGTACCATATGAAGCGTTGTGGATAAATATTTTCCTTAATAAATTTGTTCCTTATCAGGCTTTAGTTCCTAGATTTGATTTGAATAAATGCATTAAATATATAGAGTTTTATCCAAAATATGCCTCTCTGATTATACATGAATATGGGCATATCTTACAGAATGCGAATAAACAAAAAGATAAATTGCCTTTAGATATTGGTGTTAGGGAATCTGAATTAAGAAAAAATATTCTTAAATCTTTAGACAAAGGAAGCCCTTTTTATTTTCTGTTTTATCCCATTCTAAATACTTTATATGAGAAATCCAATGTTTTTGCTAAGATGATGTATACACACAGGCGAGGAGAGTATGATCTTAATCCTACTGAAATTGAAGCTAGACTATCCCAATACATATATTTAAGATTAGGAGGATATTCGCAGAATGATATCTTAAATCATGATCTTTTTAGGTTTACAGCATCTATGAATAAATTCAAGAGGGATGTAACTTATTTAGAAAACAAGAGAGATCTTTTATTGAAAGAGAATGATTCTGTAGAGATTAAAAAGATAAATTATGAACTCTATGATTTAAATGAGCTCATTAAGCTATACTCTTTTCTTTTTTCAGAGGTTGAAAATATAGCTAATAGGCTAATTGAAAAGAGAAATGAACTTGAAAAAATCCAAGATGCTTAATGCTAAACGATATATTTATATTTAAGTTGTTTTAACAAAATAAGTGAGGTGAACAACAATGGCAAGAGCTAAACCTAAAAGAACAACAAAGAAGTCTTCATCAAAAGAGACGGGAAGCAAAAGCGGCAATGTCTGTAGATACTGCTGATTAATAAAATGAAAAAGATAAAAAAAGAGGAGGTGAAGTTAAGTATAAAGAGGGAACCTTCTACCTGAGTTAAGATAATTTCTATTTATTACTTGGTGGTTATCTTATTTGTGTTCTTTAATAGTTTTAAAGATATTTATGATAATCTTTTTATTATTATAATAGGTTTATTTTTAATTGTTATAATAATTTCTGTTTTTATTAGTTTATTGAAAGGTGTTAAAATGGGTAGAAATATAGCTTTAGGACTTCCTATTATAGGTATTATAAATATTTTTTTCGATTTGATAAATAAATCTATTAATCCAGTTTTTGGTATTATAAATATAATTATTTTGATTCCAATAATATGGTATTTAGGTTTTAATGAAAATGTTCAAAAATATTTTCAATTGTGATTAAGCAATACCTTTAAATATTAATTTTATTCTTATTATTGTATTATGTTTAATGGAAAAAGAGGCCAAATTACTGTCTTTATTATTCTTGGTATTATTATAGTTGCTGTAATTGGTTTTACTTATTTTATTTTTAATGAAAGAACCAAACAGATCAAGAATGATGTGGAATTTGATGAAAGTAAGTTACAACCTTTAAAAGAGTATATTGAAAGTTGCATTAAAGTGGAGGGTGAAAAAGCTCTGGACCTGATTGGAAAACAGGGAGGAGATATAGAACCCGGATTATACCAATATTATTTTGATAATAAAATATCTTACTTGTGTTATACTGATTCTTTTACTCCCTGCTTTGATAGAAGACCAAACTTAATAGAACATATGGAGAATGAGCTGAAAAATCATATGGCTAGCAAATTAGGAGCCTGTATTGATTTTGGAGAAATTAAAAAAGCAGGATTTAAAGTTGAACATGAAAATAAGATTAATATTAGCGTTTCAGTAGGAAAATTAAACACGATTATGAATTTAGATTATCCTATTACAATAACAAAAGGGAATACTATTGTTAAAGAGAATAGATTTTCACATACCTTTAATGTTCCTTTAGGAAGATTAGCTGAGGTCTCTAAAGATGGTGTTGAGGAAGAAATAAACATTGGAGATTTTTTCACAATACCATATATGTTAAGACATCAGGGTGAAATTGAAATTGAAAGACAAGAAGTAAGAGATAGCAAGATTTACATATTAAAGCTGAGAGATGATCCATATAAATTCCAATATGCAGTCAGGAGTTATGTTAAAAAATGAAAAAGATAATTGAAGAGAGTTACAGGTTGAGAATAACTGCTGTGTCTCTGATATTTTTGATTATATCCAGCATTTTCACTGTTTATTTGTTAAATCCTGTTTATGCTTCTCCTCCTGATGATTTTAAGGATTATACATATACAGATGACTTTACAGCATATCAACAAGGAATAACCGGAGAACAAGTCAATGATATTGCTTCTGGAAATAATGTTTGTTGTACAAAGACAAAACAAGACAGCCCTTATAAAGGAGAGAGTTGTATATATGCATCTGTAAATAACTGTGATTTAAGTGCTGGACAGCCTTCCGGGACAACTTGCGAACAAACACAAGAATGTCAGCCAGGAGTATGTATAATTAATGGTTTTTGCAATGCAAATACATTGAAAGGTGTTTGTATAAACCAGGGTGGAAATTTTAAGACAGGAACTATTGAAAATATTCAGGCTTGTCAGAAAGGCTGCTGTTCTTTGCCTACAGGAAGTGCTTTTGTTACACAAGCACAGTGTGCAGATGCAATAAAAGATTATGAAACATTAAAGTTAGATGAGATTTTTGATGCTTCTTTGAATACTGAAGATGCCTGCCTGGCTAAATCAAGAAGCTTAGAAACAGGATGCTGTGTTCTGCCTAATGCTTGCTCTTATGTAACAAGGAATGACTGTGTTACTAAAGGAGGAGACTTTAAATCAAATACTTTATGTAGTTATCCTGAACTCGGATGCAGAGTTACTGAGAAGCACCATACTGGCTGTTTTGATAACAAGGTTTATTGGTTTGATTCTGCTAATAATCCTGAAAATATTTATGGAACCAATTATGCAACAAATGGGCAAAGAATTAGTTCAGAGAATAGCTGTGGTTTTAGTTCAAGTAATGCTGAAAGTTTGAGTTGTGGAAATTGCGATTACAGTAAAGGAAGCATTTGTTCTGATATTCCCCAGGATAAAATAAAGGATGTTAATAATCCGAAATTAAAATATTATTGTGCTGATTTAAGCTGTAAAAATCCTGCAAAGAGTGATATAAATGTGTTTTGGAGCAAAGACTTAAGTGGAAGAAATGAAAGAGAGAATGGAGAATCATGGTGTGAATATGAGGGTTCTACTGGAGAGGGAAATGATTTAGTAGGAAGCAGGCATTATAGAAGAATTTGTATAAATGGAAAAGAAATTATTGAGGCTTTAGGAGAAGAGAGAAGCAGCATCTGCGTTCAGGGAATACTGCCCAAACAAGAAACTGGATTGTCATATGATATTTCGAGTGCCTTGGCGCAGCCTAATAATGCCAATGGATGCGTGCAGGTAAATAATCAAGATGGAAACTGTAAATTGAGCTCTGATGAACTGGACCAAGCTAGAAGTTCTGGTGCAGAATGTGCTGATTTAAATGGAGAAGACAAATTTGAATGCGGAAAAAAACAATTATGCAGACAAAAAGCCTGTTCTTCTTCAGATTTAGGACAGTGTTATTGGAATGACGCTATAAAGATATGCAATCCTGCTGTACCTCCCGGAGATAATGGCTTGAGTGGGAAGAACTGTAAGGTCTTTGGTGAAAATGGAAAATGGACATGTAAAGAATTCTGGTATAACGGGATGTTTTCAACAAAATATGAAAAAAAATCCAAATCCAACTGTCAAGATCCAAATTATATCAATGGTATGCAGAACTTCTGCAGAAGTTTAGGTGATTGCGGTTTTAATTACAATGTTGCTGGCAAAGAAGGAGATGGATTTTCAGCTACTGGTCCAGATGATTTACTTGATGGAGATGTCAGGCCTATAAAAGAGGCTGTAAACAAACTGGTCAAGTACCAGTTCAATGATAAAGTTGAAAAACCCTTGAATGGTAGTTTATATTTTGCTTTATACAATGCAGATCTGGCTTTTGCTAATCTTCTTAATGTTAATGAACCTAATAGTGGCAGTAAGGCTTATAAAACTCTTTTTACAATAGCAGGCATTGCATTATTTTTTCCTAAAATTGGTCTACTCTTTACTGGTGCATTTGCTCATTTTCTTGGTTTTGGAGCAACCTACACTTTTGGAGGAGGGCTTTCTGCTACAGCAGCAGGAGCTACAGGATTAGGCACTGCTGCGACAATTGCCAGCATAGCTACAATAGGTCTTATAGCTATTGGTTTGCTGATAACTTTTTTGTCTTTATTTGGAACAGGAAGCAAAACAATAACATATGAATTTACATGCAATTCCTGGACTCCACCTGATGGAGGAGCAGATTGCGAGAAATGTAACTCATTTACGAGATGTGATGAGTATAAATGTAAAAGTTTAGGTGCTTCTTGTACGTTATTAAACAAGGATTTCCCTGGAAACGAAACATGTGTGTGGGATAATAAAAATGATGTAAATGAGGTCATAAGAAAACCACTGGTAATTTCACCAAGAACTGAAAATGATTTTAATTACCCTTCAAATTTAGGAAGCTTTTCAGGCTATGAATTCAAGCAGCAAGCTGACCCTTTTACAGATATAAATGTCGGTATTCAGACTGATAAATTTGCACAATGCAGGATAGGAAATAAGCCTGACCTTAACTTTGACCAGATGCAGGTATTTGATGACACTAGAAATAAGAAAGAGCATAAAATGACAATATCTGCAGCTTTTGTTCCTCAACCACAGCCTGGAAGTGAGAATGCCCAGATACAGATAAATGAAGACCAGATTTTAGCTTATGCTGGAAGAGATAATATTTATTATGTCAAATGCAAAAGCACCAATGGTATTGTTAATATTGCACCTTTTTTTATCAAGTTTAAGGTCAAACAAGGACCTGATTTACAACCTCCTAAAATTGAAGGTTTTAGTGTTAAGGACAATTCTTTTATACCAAATAACATGAATTCAACTGACATATCTGTTTATACTAATGAGCCTGTATTGTTACAAGGTGGATGCAGGTATTCAAAATCAGATAAGAGCTATGAAATGATGGAATCTAATTCAACTTGCTTACAAGGAAGAACTGCAAATAATCAATTTGTATGCATAGCAAGATTGACAGGATTAGAGAATAACAAGGATAATAATTATTATTTCAAGTGTAAAGACTTATCGGGAAACAAAAATACAGAAAGCACAAGACTAATGTTGAAAGGGACAATGCCATTAAAGATAACTTCAGGCACCCCTACCGGATTATTGTATAATGAAAGCATTGACTTAAAGCTTGATACTGCAGATGGTGCTGAAAATGGAAAAGCTGCCTGCTTCTATAGTGCAAGAGAAAACTATGATGTCTCAGGAATAAAATTTGAGCATAGTGATGATGTTAAGCATAGCACTACAATGCCACTGGGTTCAGGAGGCTATACATTTTATACATGGTGCAGGGATTTAGCAGGTAATTATGCAAATAAGACCCTTGCTTTTTCAGTTAACACTAGGATTTCTCCTACTATAATTAGAGTTTACACATCATCAGGAACCATATTAAATATTAAGACAGATGAACAGGCTGTCTGCAGATTTAAGAATGATAACAAGAACTTTAATTTTGATGAAGGTGTTGCTTTTGAAACAACCGATAATATAATACATAGCCAAGTGATAGGAAACAACAATGTGTTCCATACAATATGCAAACATAAGCTTACAGGAAAAATTTCTAAAGTAACAAGCATTTATCCTGAGAATTAGCAAATAATAAAATATATAAGCAGATTAGCTTTTTTATGACAGATGGGAAAAAAAGGGATGGTTAGTCAGGTTTTTACTTATATGTTAATAATTATTGTGATAGGTTTTGTTTTTGTTTTCGGCTTTAATATGATTAAAAAAACAGCTGAGACTGCAGAAAAAGCAAAATACGCAAGTTTTAGGCTAGATTTAGAAAATTTTGTGGAAAATATCTTTTCAAAGAGTCCTGGAAGTTTAGTTGAATATTCTTCTAAGTCAAGAAACAAAAAACCATTGATATTGCCGAAGAATGTAAAAAAGGTGTGCATAAAGAACACTAAAATAGCTCTTGATTATAATGAACTAAATAAATTAAATAAGGATGACAGGTTTAATGTTGAAAATATTAATAGGAATATTATCTTATTGCCTGGTAAATGGAATGCTTTTGACATTGTAGGATTAAAGCCTGAAATAAATCCTTTATGCTTTGATGTTATAGATGAGAAAATGAGCTTTGCTTTGGAGAGCATGTTTGAGGATGATGAGAATTTTGTTGAGATTAAAAAAGTGAACAAAGATGCATAAAAAAGGAGATTTTCAGTTTAACTGGATTTTTGTTCTTGTTGCAGGATCACTTTTCCTATTTTTTTTCATTAGCTTTGGAGTTAAATACAAAGATTTCCAGGAGAAGAAGATAAGCATAGAGGTAATAAAAAATTTTGACAATACACTTACTGCTCTACAGTCAAGTTCATTCAAGACTTTTGACACATTAAATCTGCCTGTTACTGTAAGCAGCAGATGCGGCAAGCTTAATATCGGGGAAAAGGAGATAGAAACAAATAATATAATATTTTCAGACAAGAAATTACAGAACAAGATACTGATATGGTATGAACCTTATAAGATGCCTTTCAAGATAACAAGCTTTTATTATTTAGTTCCAGATGCATCTAAATATTATTTAGTAGATAATTCCGGAGATTTTAGTTCTGAGATACTTGACGGAATGCCAGAAGATATCAGGAAGAAGTTTAAGGTTATAAGATCCGATGAGATAAAAAATAATGATAAATTGATAATATTAAATGGAAATAAGATTGGCAATAGTGTTTTAATCAATGGAAATATAGATGAGGGTTTTGTAAATATAAACAACAATATTTACCCATATGTGGGCAAAGAACTGCTGTATGGTGCTATATTCAGCGAGGATTATGCATGTTTGCTTAACAAAATCCAAACAGAAACAGGTAATATCGGTATCATATATAAAGAGAAAATAAGTGTTATAAGAACAGTCAACTGTGATTATACAGCTTTGACCAATAAAATAAGCAGTTTGCAGAGTAAACTAGATTTTAAGACTGCTAATGATGCAGATAGGGAAAACTCAAGACTGATAGGTGAGGGCTGCGTAGGAGTTTTTTAGAGAAAAAACAATATTAATATTATATATAATATCGGCACCACTATTAGCATTGAATATTCTGTTTTTTTGTGTATCTTTTCCATAAGATCTGTTTTTTTCCTTTCCTGAAGATCCAGCAATATGATGTTAATTATGAATGTAACCAAGAGTATAAAATAAGTTAGTATCATGAACTTATCTGCAAATGTCAGGTATCCTGTTGAAGGTATCTGGTTTGTCAGAGAGACATGGAACATTACTGATGCTATTAAACTAGAGCCAGCCATTGTCAGTCTTTGAGTTATCTTATCAGGATCAATGATGAAACTGAAAAGGACAATCAGTACAATGAATATTATCGGAAGAATTGTCTTTATAAAAGAATTTAATGCTATTTTTGAGATATTTATAGTGAAGACATACTGGGAATAGGTTTCATTATATATCGGGTAGAAATGCTCTTTCTTTTCTGCGCTCCATGAATCTATGTTCCAACCTGTAAAGACAATTGATTCATCTATCCCTGATTCACTTATTACAGGATTATAGTGCAGGTCTTCAACAGTGTTTTCTTTATCTTCCAGTATTATTTCCATCTTCTGGGTGTCAAAAGGGAATTTTTTGAGGTTTACCGGACTGTTGAGGTTAGCCTGGATCCTGTAAAATTTTTCATTTGGCTTATCTATGATTTTGTCAGTGCTGGTTGCTCTTCCGTTCATGAACTCAAATTTTTCAGGAGAGCATTCGTCTTTACATTTCATAGAAAGATAAAAATCTGCTGTAAAAGATCCTGTGGAGATGTCAAATTTCCCTAAATTCAATATGTACATGCTTACATCTGCTTGTTGCCCAGCAGATAATGGGTTTGAAGATAATAATACAATCAATAGCAATGGAAAGAGCAGCAGTATTTTTTTCATATAATTAAGACCTCATTAACATATATTAAACAGATGCTATGTTTTATTAATATTTTGGTAAGATTTATTTACTAGGAGTTTTTATATTTTATATGGCTGATAAAAAAGGAGACATACAGATTAATGAGTCTATCATTGTTATTATAGTTTTTAGCGTTATATTAATTATTGCTATAGGTATATTTTATAGATATAATATCCAGAGCGTCAATGAGCTTGAGAATGAATTTCAGGAGAGTAATGTTATTAATCTTCTTAGCACCTTGCCAAACAGCCCTGAAATGTCATATTCAAGGCTAGGTGATGATGATAACAGCATTGATACATCTAAACTACTTAACTTAAGACTGAGCAAACTCGGCTTTATGGAGATCAGGATTAAAGAGGTCTATCCATCAAGGAATAAAGGGGTATGCAGTAACAGTAATTATCCTAACTGTGATGAGTTTATTGTTTATCCTTTTAAAGGGAGCAATAAAAATTCCCAGATTTTTTCTGTTCCGGTATCTTTGTACTATCCTTCCTTAAAAGAACATAGAGCTGGTATTTTGGAGATAAAATGGTACAATTAAACTTTTTTAGAAGAGAGAAGGCACAGATTGAATCTTTTGGATTGGTTATAATAGTTATCCTACTTGTTTTTATATTTGTCTTTTTCCTTTACCTTAGGATTAATTCTGGTAATAATAGCAATACTGACCAGTTACTTGGAATCAAGGCTAATAACTTAAGGAACACCATATTGAAGACAAGTTTATGCAGAGATACTACAATAAAGGATGAAATCATTAGCTGTAGTACTGATGGACAAGGTGATTGTGGTAGTTGTGATGAGCTTAAAAATAACATAAAAACAATTATAGGAAGTAGCTTAGAACCTAATATTGATTATAACTTTATACCTTATGAGATAAAGAAAGGAGATTGCAGGGAAAAAATAACTTCCACACCACAGCCAATTACCAATGACATTACTGTGGGAATTGATTTATGTTTCAAGAGCAGGATTACCTGATTTAAATTTTAATCAGTTAGTGGTGATTATAAGAGTATTTAGGATAAACTTAAGGGTTTTAAGCCCTGTAGATGCAAAATACTGCAGAATTATCCTTGTATTATATTTTTTAGTAGAGAAATGTTTATAAATCAGATTTTTCTTTAGTGTTAGAAGCATAAAAGAAACTAGATTAAGGATAATTAATCTGGTAATTAACAAAAACCCATTATGGGAAAAACACATGGAGGTGTGTTAAATGCAAAATATAAAGAGGATGATTAAAAAAATAAGTGCTATTTCTACAGGTGTTGCTATGTTAGGTATGTCTGTTACAGGTGCTATGGCCGTAGCTGATTTGAATACATATCCTGCACCATTTGTTGATGTGACTGCAAAAAAATTCAATTATTTAGGTGTTGTTGGAGAAATATCAAAAAGTATTGATAATTTAGCATTGACTGATATTGCTACAAGTTTAAGTGCAGTTCCAGTCCCAGGCGCAAGCACTGGTGGAACAGTAAGTGTTACTGGCGGAGAAACTGAAGATGTACCAATCAGTCAGAATATAGTCGGAAACAACAGATTAGATACTGAACTACAGGATGATGATGTGAGCAATCTTTTTGATGGATCAATCTCATTCCAGGGAACTGATTATGATACAAGTGAAGTTATTGAACTTGGACAAAGTGGAGTACAAAATATATCTGTACAAACAGGATTAACAGCAGTTGATGATGATTATAAAGACAATGTTGTTATGGAAGTTGAAACAGATTCCTTAAAGTATTATTATCTTTTCGACGAGACCATTCAGCCAAATCTTACAAAGAGCTCAGATCCATTGGAAATAAGCTTTTTAGGAAAGAAGTTAACAATCACAAGTGTTGATTCTGCTTCTAAATTTACAGCTAATGTAGGGGCTTCCTATAACTTAGGTCCAGGAGATTCTATAACTGTAAATGACAAAAAGGTAACATTAAAAGACGTAGGGTCTGGTGGAAATGTTATTATAGATGTAGATGGGAAGTCAGACACAATTGGAGCAAGTATCACTAAAAATATAAATGGACTTGAGATTAAAAACGATGCTACATTCTATACAGAGACTAAGACAGAAAGAAGTGCATTCTTGATTATTGGAAAGGATGCAACTGAATCATATCAGGATGGAGATGCTTATGTTGGAGAAAACAAAGATGATCCTAGATGGGTTTGGGATATTGGAAACCTAAATTCAAAAGGAACAACATCTATTACCAATAATATGACAGGCATTGTAATGAGCACTGGTCCTTATGTAGGTATTGAGAACGATTACAGATACTTGGATGGAGCTGATGCAGCAGCACTTGCTATTGGGGAATGTATAGATTTGCCTAATAACTATGTAAGTATTTGTTTAGATAGCTTGACAGTCAAAGATACTGACTATATTGACTTAAATGTTGAATATCTGGAAGGAACTGACTTGACATCAGATTCTGGGATACCAGGCATGTCAAATGCAAATGTTGTGCATATCTATACAAACAAGGACGACACAATAAAAATATTGCAGGCACAACTTAGTCCAGCAAACATAACAGGAGATATAAAGACAAAGGAGTTATGGATTGGTGGAGCAGCTAACTTGTCTGTATTCTATAAGAATAAGGATAATGCAAATAAAAAGACATTTGCAGGTAATGTCACAGCTGCATCTGCAGGTACAGGATGGGCAGAGATTGACTATGGAGACACAAAGAATTCAAATATAAGG
>Ga0209542_10009912_pt1 | contig 17341 bp, 22 predicted proteins | sample RifCSPhighO2_01_FD_184028 | JGI IMG/M metagenome (GOLD analysis project Ga0209542, IMG submission 184028) | Soil microbial communities from Rifle, Colorado - Rifle CSP2_plank highO2_0.1 (SPAdes) (version 2) | ecosystem: Environmental > Terrestrial > Deep subsurface > Rock core/Sediment ...
TTATTAAGGTCTTGGTCGTAAGTCCTTTTACGCATTGAAGGGGCTCCAACCACCCCCATCTTGAGAGACAGATGGGGGCGAAAGCCCCTTAAATCTTTCTAATTATGAGTGAACTTGCAATCGAGCCGATGGAGTTCAGGAAAGAATGGCAAACTACATAAATACCCTAATGCTCCCCTCCTTATGCCCAAGGCCATCTGGAACGGAACAGTGATTGCGGAGAGCAGCGACTGCTTTGTCGTGGATGGCGTCTGTTATTTCCCTCCGGGATCGGTAAGGCAGGAGCTGCTGAAGCCGAGCGGCGACGGCAAGGGGCTCTGGAAGGGGGAAGCGAGATATTACACCATTGAGGCCGGAGGGAAGCAGAATCCTGACGCTGCCTGGCAGCTGCCGGTGCCGAAAGACGACCAGAGGCACATCAGGGGGTATTTTGCGTTCTGGAAGGGGGTAGAGATCATCCCGTAGAATTTGTTGTCCTATTATTCTTATTTTTATTCCTGATAATACCCGGTATTCCCCATCGCCAGGGCGATCTCCGCCTTCTTGAGCTCTTTCCCCAGGTAGGCGATGTGGTCTTTTCTGGTCAGCCATTGGACGTTGTGCTGCTCTTCGTAGCTGAAAAGGGCTGTCCAGATGTCCTGCGCCCTCCGCCCGCGGAACTCCCTGAGGATCCGGTGCTCCTTGTCGCACACCGCGACGCTGATCTGCGCCTTGTCCCAGAGGATTTTCACCAGGACGTAATGGCCGGTCGGCTCTATCTTGAAATCCTTGTAGTCGTCCCAGGCAGGCGTCTGGACAACCTCAAAGCCGTCTGCCGTGCTCTTGTCCTTCACCCACTTGGGGCGCTCAGGCTGCGCCATAGGGGGATAAAAGAGGGGAATGATATATAAATATGCTCATTTTTGCCCGGGTATGGACATTTCCAGTATGCAGGTGGACATCCGGGATATTGTTGAATCGTGCGGAGAGAGTCTGCCGATCAGCCAAAAAGATGCTGGTAAGGAGCTGGACCTTCTGGAGGCTACGGTCATCACTGCGCTGTATGACTGGAGAAAGAACATCAGAAGAAAAGCAGTATATGCAGCCTGGGAGAGATACCGTGGCTTTCTCCGCGGCGGATTTGTCGCTGACCATGAGGTGATGGTCGTGCTGCAGGATGATGAAGGGAAATGCTGGAGCGCATACCTGTGCGAGGCGCCAATTGAGTACCTGAGCAGGCCTGCAGGGCGGGCGTATCCGTTCAGGATAGAAGAGGCATAGATGCGGTGATTGGTGATATATGCTTTCCAATCCCTATTTGCCCCCATAAAGGGTTGGTGCGAAACTCTCATTCGTGCGTATGCGCAGCCTGACATGCCTCTCCACTTCGCTTCGCTCAGGTCGGAGAGCACCATCCTGCGGAGCATTACCAATGGGCACGTCGGAAATCGCCACTCGCCCGCTCCATGCTTCAGCTCGGAGCAAGAGGGCGATTTCCGAGCGTGCTCAAGAACACGCCCCGCCTTTTAGGGCGGGTGTTCTTGACAGACACGCATACGCACCGATTTTCGCACCAACCCTATAAAGCAACATTTATTAATCCTGCAGGTTTCCGGCGGCAGGATGGGCGGCATCTCCCTGAGCACGACCATTGGCTTTATCTCAGATTTCCGCAGCATGTGCAGGCGCTCGCGGATGAGCGATGAGGAAACAGCAAAGGAACTCCAGGCAATAGACGATCTCCTGCACCAGGCACTGTTCAACCCCAAAGAGAGGCTGCGCGAGAGCGCGATAAGCATGCTGGATGCGGTGTGCGGGTATATCATCCGGAAGGCATTTGTCGGTGACGGCCAGATCATGGCGGAAGTGATGGACCAGGGCTGCGTGTGGCGCGTAGCTTACTATGGTGAGGTCCCTCCGGTATATGGGGGAAGGCTGGTGCAGGAGGCCTATCCCTTCCTGCTCCGGCAGCACCGCAGAGAGCCAGCAGATTTTTAAACCATTGCGGAATCTCCCGGAATATGCTCCGCGACATACCGGCGACTGTAAGCGAAGTGTTCCCTATCGGCGCGGGCTCCAAGTGCATCCGGATGCAGACCGCGCAGCAGATGCCCTATGCGCCGGGCCAGTTCATGATGATCCGCTGCGAGATGAAGGAGGATGAGGAATTCAAGATCAGGGACGGGAAGAAGCCGGTGCAGCAGCGCGCGTTCTCGGTCTCCTCCTCTCCGCTCAACACCGCATACCTGGAGTTCACCGCAAAGCCGACAGAAAACGCATTCTTCTCTGATTACCTGGCGCGGAAGGTCAGTGTGGGACATCCCTTCTTCGTGAGCGGCCCGTTCGGGCATTTTTTCTACCAGGACGAGATGCAGGATATCGTGCTGCTGGGGGCGGGCAGCGGAATCGCACCGCTGCTGGGCATCATGCGGTATATCCGGGACAAGCGGCTGCAGGCAAAGGCGCACCTGATCTACTCCAACAAGACCGAGCAGGACATCCTCTGGAGGCAGGAGATTGAGGGGCTGTCCGGGGGGAACATCTCACATCTTTTCACCCTGACGCAGCAGCAGTGGGAGGGCAGCAAGGGAAGGATCGATGCAGAGATGATGCGGAAGCACGTGCATGACGCGACCGTGTTCTTCCTCTGCGGCCCCATGCCCTTTGTGCAGGAGATGGAACGGATCCTTGCCGCAGAGTTCCAGGTCCCCAAAGAGCGCGTGAAGAAAGAGATCTACGACTGATGGCAAACCGGCTCGCAGGCGAGAGCAGCCTCTATCTCCGCCAGCACCAGGAGAACCCGGTGGACTGGCATCCCTGGGGAGGCGAGGCGCTGGAAAGGGCAAGGCATGAGGACAAGCCCATCTTCCTTTCCATTGGATACAGCAGTTGCCATTGGTGCCACGTGATGGCGCATGAGGCGTTTTCTGATACGGAGATTGCTCAATACCTCAACCAGCATTTCATCTCCATCAAGGTGGACCGCGAGGAGCGGCCTGACCTGGACGCGCTGTACATGCGCGCCTCCCTCCTGCTGAACGGGCAGGGGGGCTGGCCGCTGAACGCGTTCCTGCTGCCGGACCGGCGGCCGTTTTTCATCGGGACGTATTTTCCCCTGTCCCCCCGGCACGGGATGCCGGGGTTCCCCGGGCTGCTCAGGGAGATCGTGCAGGCGTATTCCTCAAACCGGAAAGGGGTGGAGCAGGCAGCTGCACAGATCACGGAAGTGCTGCAGGAGCCTGAAGCAGCTCCCCAGGCGGTCAGCGATGCGCCGCTGCATGGATTCTTGGAGGGATTTGCACGCCAGTTCGATGCAGTGCACGGCGGATTCCGCGGCAGCCCGAAGTTCGTGCCGACGCTGTGCTTCCTCGCGCTCCTGCGGCAGCAGAAAGAATTAGATAAGGTGCTGTCCAGCCTGCGGAAGATCGGCTCCAGCGGGCTGTACGACCATATCGGCGGCGGATTCTTCCGCTACAGCACGGATGAGCGCTGGGAGATTCCGCATTTCGAGAAGATGCTGTATGACCAGGCATTGCTGCTGCAGGCGTACAGCCTTGCGTACGGGCTGAGCAAGGAGCATTTTTTCAGGGAGCGGGCAGCAGGGATCCGGAAATATGTCTCCGGCACATTGCGGGGAAGGGTGTATTACGCAGCGCAGGATGCTGATTCCGAGGGAGAGGAGGGGAAATATTATGTCTTTACGCAGGAAGAGGTCATGAAAAATATTGTCCACGGGGAAGAGTTTGCCCGTGCGTTCCCTGTTTCCCCTTCCGGCAATTTTGAGGGGAAAATCCACCTGCACGCAACAGAGATCCCTCCGGCAGGGATTGCAGATGACCTACAGCGGCTCGCTGCGCTGCGGAAGAAGAGGATAGCGCCTGCGGTGGATACCAAGCAGGTCATGGCATGGAACGGGCTGATGATCGCCGGGATGGCGCTGTACGGCAGGCACTGCGGGGAGAGGGAAGCGATCGCCGAGGCAGAAGAAGTAATGCGGCATATCCTTTCTTTCAGCGGGATCACCCGGATCGTCGGGGGGAAGATTCCCGGCTTTCTGGAGGACTATGCGGCGGTCGCCTGGGCGCTGGCTGAGCTGCATGCGGCGACAGGAAATGAGGAATACCGCAGGGAATGTATCAGGGTCATCGATGCGGCGCTGGAGCAGTTTTACGACGGGAAATGGCTGTCCAGCTACGGGAAAGGCAATCCTGACCTGATCGTCCTCATCAGCAGCGATGAGGATCATGTGCTGCCCAGCGGCATGAGCATGCTGCTCTGGGGCATGCTGCAGTCCGGTGAAGAAAGATACCTCCGGACAGTGCAGGATGTGCTGGAGCGGAAGATGGCTGCGCTGAAGCAGGAGCCGATGGGGTATCCGTTCCTGCTGCAGGCGCTCCATGCATTTCTGCAGAAGAAAAGCATTTAAAGGAGCCTTGCTGTCTTTTTCCTATGCGCTTCTCTCGACTCGAGATCCGGGACCTGGCAAAGGCATGGGGAGCTATCTCTGTAGCGTTTGCCATCGTGCTGAAGGATGCGGTCGGCGGCTTTTTTCCGTCCCTGCTGCTTGCCGCCATCACCGTAGGGCTGGGGTTCCTGCTGCACGAGCTTGCGCACAAGTTCATGGCGCAGCGCTATGACTACTGGGCGGAATTCCGGAGCTTTGACCGCATGCTGCTGCTCGCCATCGCGTTCAGCTTCCTGGGGTTTGTGTTTGCTGCGCCCGGGGCAGTGATGTTCCGCGGCACAATCTACCATTCTGCGAAAGTGGGGAAGATCAGCGTGGCCGGGCCGATCGTGAATATCATCCTGGCAATATTGTTCTGGTCTGTTCCGGGCATCTTCGGGGCATACGGCTTCCAGATCAACGCCTGGCTGGCGCTGTTCAACATGATACCCTTCGGGATGTTTGACGGGGCGAAAGTCCTGCGGTGGAACAAGGCGGTGTATGCAGCAGTGGTGCTGGCTGCGCTGGGGCTGGTTGTCGGAGGAAGTATTTGATGGGAATACCACACAAAATAAAAAGCATAGTGATAAATGTTATCCCTATTATTTTGATGATTGCTGTTATTCCCTTTATCTCTAATGATTACCTCCTTGCTCTTGCGTACGTCGGGATTATTGCGGTCGCATTTGCTGTATCATACGAGCGCAAAGACGGTCTGATATTTCTCTTTGGCCTCATCATGATGGCTCTTGTTGAGTATCTCTTTATACGGACCGGAGTGGAAATATTTCTCCGGAACAGTCTTTTCGGGGTTATGCCGGTATGGCTGCCCCTGCTCTGGGCGTATGCATTTGTGGCGATACGGCGGGCAATCAATGTTATGGAAAGGGATTAATCTCCATAAAAAGATAAGATATATAAACAGGCCGGGATTGCCTTCTCTGATGGGAACCACCCTTTATTCTCATAGGTACTCCTACCGGAACGAGGAGGGCAGGCGCCGGAAGAAGCGCCCGAGAAGCTTTGCCACAAAGGAGGCTGCCGCGCGGTACGCGAAGCAGCATGACATCGCTGATTACCTGCTGGTGAACATCCGGTGGAGCGGGAAAGGGGAGAAGTACCGAATCGTGGCGAAGGAGTAGGCTGTTTTCTGGCGGGAATTCTCCCGGTTCATGATGATAGTGGGAAGATGGGTGACTACAGACTTGCCTGAATGTAGTCACCTGGAACCAAAACATTTAAATATTATTGCGTTATTGCGGTATTGTAATATTTTGATTTATATGGCAAAAACGAACATCGAAACAAAGGACGGAACCAAGATAACTATAGAAGGGACACCAGAAGAGGTATCGAGAATAGTTGCCCTTTACCAGACACCTGTAGAAAAGAGGCCCCAGAAGGAGTTTAAGAAATTTGAGAAAGGTAATGCAAAACTTACCGTTACAGATATTGCAAGAGAACTGATTGTGGAGGGATTTTTCAATAAACCAACGGGGTTAGCAGAACTGAAGCAGGGACTCGAAGAGCAAGGACATTTTATCCCCATTACGACACTATCCGGGGTGGTGTTGAGCTTAGTCAAAAGTAGAGAGTTGAGAAGGATAAAAAAAGAAAAGCGATGGACTTATGTTCAACGGTGAAATGATGAAGGCGACTGAAGCACTAAATTCCCTTTGGGTAGATGGATATTTTGAGGAACATAAATCGACCGGTGAAGTCAGATATAAGCTTAAGGAAGAATATGGGCTTAATCCTTCGAACACAACAATGAGTTTAAAATCTTGTGCCGTATTTGTCAGACGAGAGCGTGGAGGATGGATTCAGAGAGCTAGATATGTGGGTCCTATTAGCAATAACAATCATTCTGAACCTAGCAGCGAACTTATCCTCTTTGTCAACGATCTTCGGTTAATCAACTCTTGCAAATCAGATTTTGACAATGGTAATTATTGGGACGCAGTTTTTAAAGCACTTAGGCATCTGGAAGTTCGCACTAGATCAAAAGCAAAGTTATCAACCTCAGAGCATGGTGCAGATCTCATGGAGAAAGCATTTAGACCGAATGCAGGTGTACTTAAAATCCCTACATGTGCTACTGAAGGTGAGCAAGATGGGTTTAAACAGATAATGAAGGGGATGATGATGTTTCATAGAAACGCTAAAGGTCATAGAGAAGGAATAATTGACAAAAGATTGGCATTAAAAATAATATCTTACACAGATTATCTTCTAACAATTATCGAGACTTCATCACTTCGTTAGAAAAGGTTTGTTGATTTCTGGTAAGTAGTAAGTATAAAGATATGATTTATTAATAATCCAAATCTTATTCTCTGTATGCATATGTGAAGCCATAATATAGGGGCTGTACGAAGGAACATCAACACCATATAACAGAAATCTGCCATTTAATTCTTCACACCCCCAGCATCTCCCTGAGCTCTTCGCTCGGCTTCCAGGGCGGCTCGAAAGTGAGGTCGATGTGCACCTCTTTGGCGCCTGCTTTCTTCAGCTCGCTCTGGATGTTCTCCAGCAGGATTGGACCATAGGGGCAGAGGGGGGTGGTGAAGGTCATGGTAATCTTCACTGTATCGTCAACAGCGGAAAAGTCATAGATCAGCCCCAAGGTCCAGATGTCCACCTGGATCTCGGGATCATACACCCTCTTGAACACTTCGATCGCCTGCTCGCGGTTCATGCAGCTACCTCCTGGAGGAAGGCATAGCCGCGCTGCTCGATCTCTTCGGCAAGCTCCTTGCCCCCGGACCTGATGATCCTTCCCTGGAACATCACATGCACCTGGTCCGGCACCACATAATGCAGGATGCGGTTGTAATGGGTGATCAACAGGATACCGCGGCGCTCTTTCTGCAATGAATTGACGCCCTGCGCAACTATTTTCAGCGCATCGATGTCCAGGCCGGAATCCGTCTCATCCAGGACGGCGAACTTCGGCTGGAGCACCAGCAGCTGCAGGATCTCCGCCCGCTTCTTTTCCCCGCCGGAAAAGCCTTCATTCAGGTACCGCTTGGTGAACGCGCTGTCCATGCCCAGCTGCCCCATCTTCTCCTTCAGCAGCTTATGGAAGTCCAGCACGCCCAGCTTCTCGCTGCGGAGATTGTTCAGCGCGGTCCGCAGGAAATTGGAAAGGGTAACGCCGGGAATCTCCGCAGGGTACTGGAATGACAGGAACAGCCCGCGCTTCGCGCGCTCATTCGGGGGGAGGGAGGTGATGTCCTCTCCATCCAGCAGGATGCTGCCCTTGGTGATGGCATACTTGGGATGGCCCATCAATGCGTGCGCCAGGGTGCTTTTTCCCGAGCCGTTCGGCCCCATCAGGCAGTGGGTCGTGCCCAGGTCCACCGCAAGGGTGACTCCCCTGAGGATCTCTTTCCCCTCCACGGCCACATGGAGATCATTGATTTCCAGCTTCATAATCTTCCACCCCCTTCACCAGCGCTTTCAGCGGGAGCAATGCGCATTTCATCCGGACCGGGCCCAGGGTGATGCCCAGCATCTGCATGATATCTTCCCTGCTGACCTGCTTGAGGCTGGCAAGATCCCTGCCCCGGACAAAATCAGTGAGCAGTGAGGCGGCTGCCTGGGAGATGGCGCAGCCATGGCCGACGAAAGAGGCTGCCGCGACCTTTCCGCCAGAGAGCTGCACAAAAAGCTCTATCTGGTCGCCGCAGACCGGGTTCAGCTCGCGCCTGCGGAATGCGTATGCGGGAAGTTTGCCGCTGTTGTGCGGATGCTTGTACAGGTCCAGGATGTGCTCCCGGTAGATCTCCTCGATCCCCATCAGCTCACTGTCCATAGCCAAAGATGCGCTGCGCCTTCCGGATGGCGGCAGCCAGCGCATCGACCTCCTCCTGGGTGTTGTATACGGAAAAGCTTATCCGGGTGGTGCCGGCGATGCCGAGCAGCCCCATGAGCGGCATGGCGCAGTGATGGCCGCCGCGGACAGCGATGCCCTCGCTGTCCAGGACTGCCGCAAGGTCATGCGTATGGATGCCCTCGACCGTGAAGGATATCACCCCACCCCGCTGCTCATCTGTCGCCGGGCCGATCACCTGCACTCCAGGCATCCCTCCAAGCTTCGCCAGGGCATAGACAGTGAGAGCTGCCTCATGCTGCTGCACCCTCTCCATGCCGACGGAGCGCAGATAATCGACAGCGGCAGCCAGCCCCATCGCTTCCGCGATATTGGGAGTGCCTGCCTCGAACTTCCAGGGCAGGTCATTGAATGTGGAATCTGCATACGTCACTTCCCGTATCATGTCGCCGCCGTAGAGGAAGGGGGGCAGTTTATCCAGCAGGTGCAGCTTGCCGTACAGGATGCCGATGCCGGTCGGCCCGAGCATCTTGTGGCCTGATGCCGCATAAAAGTCGCAGTCCAGGAACTGCACATCCACCGGAAGGTGCGGCAGGCCCTGCGCGCCGTCCACCACCAGGACAGCGCCCTGCGCGTGCGCCAGGGAGGCGAGCTCCGCGATGGGATTGATGGTGCCCAGCACATTGGACATATGGCAGACCGAGACTATCTTTGTCTTCACATTGATCATCTCTCTCGCATGCTGCATGTCCAGGCGGAAATCCGGAGTGAGGCGGATGTATTTCACCACCAGTCCCAGCTCCTTGGCGATCTGCTGCCAAGGCACGAGATTGGAGTGGTGCTCCATCTGCGTCAGGACGATCTCCTCACCCTGCAGCATACTCTTAGTAAGGGTGTACGCCAGCAGGTTCAATGATTCTGTCGCGCTCTTGGTGAATATGACTTCTTCAAATCCCGCGTTGATGAACGCGGCGACCTTCCGGTGCGCTTCCTCATAGGCAGCGGTGGCTTCCTGGCTCAGGCGGTAGACTCCCCGGTGGATATTGGCATTCATGGTGAGGTAATACCTATTCATCGCCTCGATCACCGAGGCTGGCTTCTGGGAGGTGGATGCGCTGTCCAGGTAGACGAGCGGCTTGCCATTGTTCTCCTGCTGCAGCAGGGGGAAATCCCTCCTGAGGCTGAGCTGCTGCATGGTGATCATGCTACCTCACCCCTGCCAGACGCTCCCTGATGACGTGCTGGAGCTCCTCCTGGATGCTGCTGTCGCCCATCTTCCGGATCAGGGGATGGAAAAAGCCCTCGATGATCAGCTGCTTGGCCGTATGCTCCGGCATGCCGCGGGACATCAGGTAGAAGAGTTTTTCCCCGTCGACCTGGCTGATGGTGGTGCCATGGGAGCAGCGGACATCGTTGTTCTGTATCTCCAGGTTGGGAACTGCGTCCGCCTCTGCGGTGTCGGCAAGCAGCAAAGTTTCCTCCTTCTGGTAGCCGTTGCTGCCATACGCCCCGGGATGTATCCGGATCAGGCCGCGGAAGATGGCCTTGGCATAGTCATTGAGCGCCCCTTTCACCAGCATGTCTGAGGTGGTATGCGGGGCTGCATGGATGACCTCGCCGTAGAGGTCGAAGTTCTTCCTGTTGTTGCCGAAGAACACGCCGTTCAGGGTGCTTGATGCCCCCTCTGCGGCAAGGAGAGTTGATGTTGCGGACTTGGCAAACCTGCCGCCCAATGTGCACTCCACCCAATGCACTGCAGCGTTCTGCCCGACCTGCGCCCTGCGGCTGGCAAAGCTGTACGCCCCCTCAGGGATATCCTGGACAGTGATGTAGCTCACCTGCGCATGCTCGCGGCAAAAGAGCTCAACCAGCTGGCTGCGGAATGCGTCAGGGCCAGCGGCTGCATGCTCAATAATAGTGATGCTGCTGCCGGGCTCTGCAATCACCAGGATATGCTCGATCTTGGCACCTGTTGCGGTGAGACGGAGCTCGACCGTGCCCCGGGCATGCTGCGGAGCATAGATGAACGTTCCATTGGTAAAGGCAGCGGCATGCAGGGCAGTGAACTTGTCCGGCTCGGGAAACAAGGTGAGGAGATGCTCCCTGATGAGCTGCTCATGGGAGCGCAGCGCTTCAGTGAACGGCAGGGCGATGATGCCCGGACTGGCGATGATGATGTCCCGGTCCTGCAGCGCAGGAGAGAGCTGCTCCAGGCTGATCTGGCGCAGGTCAAAGGATATCGCCATGCCATAACGGAACGAGGGCATGGGCAGGGCAAGGAACGGGGAAAGCGCTGCCTGGCGCCGCTCCCGGAGCCACTCCGGCTCGCCCAGGGATGCGGATAGCTGCATAATGGTTTCGGTGTTGATCATGGGAACCTCCTTTAGCCAACCGTGCCCTCCATCTCCAGCTCAATGAGCTTGTTCAGCTCAATGGCGTATTCCAGGGGAAGGGCCTTGACGATCGGCTCGATGAACCCGGAGACGATCATCTGCATGGCCTGCTCCTGCGTCAGGCCGCGGCTCATGAGGTAGAATATCTGCTCCTCGCCAATCCTGCCGACGGTCGCCTCATGGGCCAGGTCCACCTTGTTGGTATATATCTTCATGAACGGGTAGGTATTGGAGACGGACTGGCCGTCGATCAGCAATGCGTCGCAGACCACACTGGACCTGGAGTTCACTGCGTTCTTGGTGATCTTTACGTAGCCGCGATAGGTGGAGATGCCGCCTGCCTTGCTGATGGATTTTGCCTTGATGGTGGAAGTGGTGTTCGGCGCCAGGTGGATCACCTTGCTGCCGGTGTCCTGGTTCTGGCCCGGCCCGGCAAAGGCGATGCCCAGGGAATCTGACCTTGCGTATTCCCCCTTCAGCACGCTGCAGGGGTAGAGCATAGTGGTTCCGCTATTATGCAGAATCATCCCATTTGCGATGAAATTATGATACCCTTCAACCTCGATATCAAACGTAGGCTGCACACCAATGTACTCTATACTGTCTATCCGTGCAAAACCAACCTGGTCATTGCTCTTACTCGTAAAATTCAATCCTTTGGAGGACACATAATTTCTTTTTGTTTTTATCTTCTGTGCCATCTCCCTTTTTGCAAGGCATCGCAGAGGCATTTCGGTAACGTTCTTCCCGTTAAACAGCAGCATCCAGGAATCCAGCGCATTACAGGGATTGCCCAGAATATTTGTTGGTCCGGCGCGCCTATGCTTAAATATCTTTGACACTCCGAAACCAACATAAATGCCTAACTCCTGGATTGCATAGAGCACATCTTTGTTTACGCTAGTCAGCGCCAGCGCATTTGCTGCAACATGGCCATCTGAATCAATGTAGCCTGCGAGAAACGCCAAGATCTGGCTCTTGGGCAGGGTAAAGACCCACGCAGGAACTTGTTTGGTATCGGCATTTCCCCCGAATCCTGACTGGGTGAATAACGCACACAGCGCCTTAGAGTTAATAATGAGGTACCTCTCTTTTTTCTCAGTTATATCATAATGAAACAGCTTCCTGATGGTGCTGCATAATAGCTCCCGGTAATCTTCCCGCTCATGCGTTGCAATATTGATCTTGTTCTGACGGACATCAACATGCCCATCACCAAGCAGTATTCCCATTACCCACATGAAATCTTCACTTGTCTTATCCGGAATGATGATCTTCTGGTTGTAGAGATGGCTGCTTCCCATCGTAAACTTCGCGTATTGATTCCTGCTTTGGATGGTTTTCTGCACATGGATCCGGGGAAGCTGATAAGGCTTTCCCTCAAAAGGAACCTTCTTCACTATGCCGATAATGTCTCCTGGCTTGAGTTGGTCAAGGGGCCTCCATTCATGATAAAAAAATGCCTTTTTATGGCGCTGGTCATGCTTTTTTCTGGTCAAGGACAAGAAGGGGTGGTTCGCGGATGCCATAATCTCTCTTCCTGCTGAGCGCAGCCGATAAACTTTCTTCTCGCCGCTATATATCTTTCTTCTTACTGTTGACGCCTTTAGCGTATTTGTCTTTTCATCCCAAGCAAACACCTTATCTCCTGGCTCTATCGATTTGATGCTCACTGGTCCTTTTGGATTCGTAAAGATTTTAGTGTCTCCGGTGAGGCAGCCCATATTCCCGTTCACCCATTCCACGATGCCATGCTTCTCCACGATCGCGCGCTTGGTGTTCAGGTTATAGGTGTTCCTGCTCCAGTTCTCCACGCTGCTGTACCTGATCCTCGCTCCCTCCATCACGAACAGCTCGACGCAGCCGGCATGCAGCGCCTTGGAGTCAAAACGGGGGGCAGAGCAGCCCTCAATGTACTGCACCTCTGCGCCCTGGTCCGCGATGATAAGAGTATGCTCGAACTGGCCGCCCCTCTCTGCATTCATGCGGAAATACGCCTGCAGGGGCATCTCGACCTTTACTCCCGGCGGCACGTAGATGAACGTCCCTCCGCTCCAGACTGCCGCATGCAGCATGACGAACTTGTGGTCGTTGACCGGCACACAGGAGGTCATGAAGAATTTTTTCACCAGCTCGGGATATTTCTGGACAGCGACATCCATGTTCTCGAAGATCACTCCCTTCTCCTCCCATATCTTCTGGAGGTTGTGGTAGACCACATCGGAATCATACTGCGCGCCTGCTCCGCTCAGGGAGCGGCGCTCTGCCTCCGGGATGCCGATGCGCTCGAACGTCTTCCGGATATCCTCAGGCACCTCTTCCCAGGATGTGGACTCTTTGGTGTCCGGCCGGACAAAATAGCGTATCTTGTCCAGGTCCAGTGCGCTCAGGTCCGGGCCCCAGGTAGGCATCGGGGTCTGTATGAAATTGCGGTAGCCCTCCAGGCGCTTCTGCAGCATCCACCCGGGCTCGTTTTTCTGCCGGGAGATCTCTTTCACCAAATCTTCAGTGACGCCCGGGGCTGCGCTGAAAGAAGCGCGCTCCTGGTTGGCATCATCGTATCTGCTCCGGTCAATAACGAATTCTTGCATTTGGGACATCGGGAACACCTCGGTATTCGTCGCAGCCGGTCTCCTTGGGCTGGCATGCGTCTGGAACCTGGGAGTATAAGCGGTGGATATCGCACAGCACCTTTGAGGTGCGGAGCAGCTGGAGCAGCCGGTTGGTCTCCCGGATCAGGGAAAGGCCGTCGGTGATGGCTGCCGCTGATTTCCTGATCTCGATGAGCATGTCTTCCTTGAAATCAAAGCTGTGGCCGCGCTTGTTGCTGAGATATTGGGAGACTGCCGCCTCCTGGATGCCGAGCAGGGAAGCGATCTGCTTCTGCTGCATGCCTGTCTCTTTCATGAAGACGGCGAGCTGTCTTCTGATGGTCGGCAGGATGTAATAGGTCTCGATCTCCGCGGGGTGCAGGAGCTGCTTCACCATAGTGAAGTTCACAATAGTGAAGATGTATATAAAGGTTGTGGAAGTGAAAGAGCAGTCGGTGAATTGTGTAGTAGAGCCTACTGGGCGATATGTGCAAAGAATTCTTCCCAGTCATACCTCTATCTGCTGTATGCCCACGAATTTCTCAGAGACTTCGGGCTCTTCACCAGAATGCAGATATGCCTAAGTTTCTACGTAACAGCGCCTCTCCTTAAACAAAAGGTTTAAATATTTAAACATAATATACGGGATAAACGTAATATATCGGAGGCAACCATGGTCAGTATAACCTTGTCAGTTCCGCAAGAGATGAAGCAAGAAATGGATGTATTCCATGACATCAATTGGAGTGCAGTGGCAAGAGAAGCGATAAAAAGGAAGCTTCTGATGCTCGAGAGGTTTAAGGAGTTCACCAACGAGAGCACATTAAGTGAAGAAGAGGCTCTAGAACTCGGCAGACGCGTGAGCGAGAAGGCGATGAAAAAACATAGGGCAAGATGATAAGCGTCGTCATTGATGCAAATGTGCTCTTTTCTGCTTTAATAAAAGACAGCCTGACCGCCAGGATGATATTTGAAGAGGATATCATGCCCAACGCCCCGGAGTTTGTCATAGAAGAATTTCTGAAATATGAAGAGCTGATACTGAAGAAGACATCAAGGACAAAAGAAGGATTCGTCCAGATCATGCATATGCTGAAAGAGATTATTAAGGTCGTTCCAAAAGAGGAATATGCTCAGTTTATCAAAGAATCTGAAAAATGCTCTCCAGATGAAAAAGATGTGATGTATGTAGCACTCGCTTTAAAATTGAAAACAGCAATCTGGTCTAATGATAAAAGATTAAAACAGCAGGATAGAGTTAGAGTATACTCTACAGAAGAAGTGAAACTCTCCGGCCTAACGGCCGAAGCCTCTTTTGTTTGGCTGCCTGAGTCGCTTTCAGCATGAGATTCTCGGAACATAAATTTTTCCCCCTTCGGGGTCGGCTAAAATCTGCGGATTTCTTCACGCCTCAAAATTTATTGTTCCTCGAATCAAAGGCTTCGCCTTTCGGCGGCGCGCCGCTGGAGGAACGGTTATGGCACGAACAAAGACAAACTGGAAAATTGTGCAGCAATTGCAGCAAAATGCTGCCGGGATAGACTACAAAGAGCATTTCCAGCTTGCTGAAAATGCAAAAGTGGAAATTGCCACGGTGAGAAAAACAAGACACAGTGTCTACAACATCAACTACCATCTCGTCTGGATTCCCAAGACCAGGATGAAGGTACTGGCAAAACCCTTTGACGGCCAGGTGAGGGAAACGATCATGCGCGTCTGCGCATGGAAAGGGTGGACAGCCATGTCGTTGCAGATCATGCCTGACCACGTGCATCTCTTCGTCTCCGCACCGCCGAAATGGTCTCCCTCGGAGATTGTCGGAAGCCTGAAAGCGTGGACATCGAGAGAATTGCGGAAAAGGTTTGCCATCATCAGGCAGACACGGCCGGAGACAGAAGATTTCTGGGCGACGAGCTATTACTGCGGAACCGCTGGCCATGTCTCAGCGGAGGTTGTGGCAAGATACATTCGGGAAAACGCCGGAAAGTATTGATGCGCTTCGCGCATGGTGGACATTCATCTACCCCGCTCACGCGGGGAGACTTAGCCCACGGAATTATTAAAGAATGAGCTGATGAAGTGAAATGGCAGCTGGCTATTGCAGAAACTCCTCAATGATCCTCTTGGTGTCCTCTACGGTCACGTGCACGAATATCTTTCCCTCAGGGTAGATGGCGATCGTCGGCCCCTGCAGGCAGTGGCCCAGGCACCTGGACTTGGTGATGTTGTACTTGCCTACCAGGCCGCTCCTGTTCACGTGCTCGCGCAGGATCTGCAGGATCTCCGGCCCCTGCTTGAAGCCGCAGCACTCCTTGCCGAAATCTTTCTCGTTCACGCACACGAAGATGTGGCGCTGGTAGTGCACAGGGCTGAGCTCCATGGTCAGTACAATGATCAATTCGGCTGCATGCGGGTATCGGAGATGTCATCGGTGCGGATCTCCTTCCCCTCTGCAATGCGCTGGAAGAATTTCGGGAAGTTAATAAACCTTTTTCCCTGGAGAGACCTTTTCACCAGCAGGACCACGCGGGAGGGGGTGTGCTCCGCAGCAAGCTCGTAGCCCTGCAGATGGGGGAGAAGCTGCTCGGCAAACGCCTTCACCTCCTCATGGTAGGGCATGTTGGCCAGGGAGAGCACCTGCCTGCTGGCTCCCACAAACATGTAGCCCTTGATCTCAATGAAGTCCGGGTCGCCGAGATGGATGAGCCGGGCATATCCCGGAAGGTCCAGGTCATTCACTCCCTTGATAATCGTCAGGCGGATGCAGGTGCGGAATGCTTTTTCCGCCATATACTTCAGGGAATCCAGCAGCCGTTCCCAGTAGTCAGGGAAGAGCGGCTTGTCGATCTGCTTCAGCAGATCCTTGTTCGGTGCATCGACAGAAAGGTAGAGCTGGGTGATAGGATGCAGGTCCTTTATCTTTTCCGGATACTGTGCATTGGTCACCAGGAATGTGGAGACTTTCCGCTTATGGAACTCATCGATGATGGCGTTGATCAGGGGATAGGCGATGGGCTCCCCAGTCAGGGATAATGCGACATGCCGGATGTCATCGGACTCTGCCAGCGCCCTCTGGTTTGCGTTCTGATGCCCCTTGAAGCCGAGCAGGAGATCGAGATGCTCCCGGAACGCGTGCTCGATGATGAAGAGGGGATCATCGACCGGGCCATACCATGTCTTGGACACCGGCGCCTTGGTGCCGCGCCAGCAGAAGGTGCAGCGGTTCGCGCAGAACATGGCGGTGGTCATCTGGAGGCACTGGTGGCTGCGGATGCCGTAGAAGGCGTACTTGTAGCAGCCGCCCTTGCCGCGGAGCATGTTCTTGGTCCAGCCGCAGACTTTGACCGCGGAATGGCTGCCGACAAAACGGTACTGCTGTTTTTCCAGCTCCTGCTGCTGGATGATGTTGAGCATGGCTGCCGGAAAGGGAACAGGGGTATTTATGGGTTGTGCCTAGTTAGTTATTTCGAGCTCAGTGGGAAAGACCTGTACACCGACAGTGGCGGTGCGGCGGCAGCAACAAGACACATTACTGGACACGGATCTTTCCGAAACCTATATAAAACCAGGATGTTCAGGGGCCGCTATGCGCAAAGCAGCGATGACACTTGCCTTTTTCCTGCTCATTCCCTTTGCTCTTGCCGCGGGCGGCGGCGGGGGAGGAAGCGGAGGTGGCGGCAGTTCCGGCGGCGGAGGAAGCAACACCTCGCCATTCGTCACTTTGCCATCCTGCTCTGCTGCAGGGCATATCACCTTCTCCCGCTTTCCGAACAATGCAGCGGTGACGGTGCGGTTCCCTGACGGGAATGCGCATGAGATCAGCGGGGCATGGGAGCGTAACGCGTTCACCTCTGATGAAGCATTGTTCATAGATGCGGGGGCCTATGCCCTGGTTGATGCGGAGAACGGCAACAAGGAATTCAGCTGCCCGGGATTCACGTTCAGCTGCAGGCTGGTGGACATCGTGATTGATTCCTGCAGGATAGGCGAGCAGACGAAGGTAGTGTTCTCCGTGTCCAACGCCTCTGCTGATGACCTGGAGTACAAGTTCCAGTCCGGCAGCCGTGTCCTGAGCCACCGGAAGGGCGCATTTGAC
>Ga0209542_10009913_pt1 | contig 17341 bp, 18 predicted proteins | sample RifCSPhighO2_01_FD_184028 | JGI IMG/M metagenome (GOLD analysis project Ga0209542, IMG submission 184028) | Soil microbial communities from Rifle, Colorado - Rifle CSP2_plank highO2_0.1 (SPAdes) (version 2) | ecosystem: Environmental > Terrestrial > Deep subsurface > Rock core/Sediment ...
GGAATAGATACTGCAAGATTATTCTTAATGTCTGTTGCTAGTCCTGAGGCAGATATGGAATGGAATGATAAAGGTATTGAAGGTAGTTTTAGATTTTTACAGAGAGTTTCTAGGATTTCTGAATTGAAGTTTATTAAAGATGAACCTAAGGATTCTCACAAATTAAACTTGGCTATAAAGAATTATTCTGATTTGATTGATAAGTTTAAATTTAATTTAGCTGTTATTGAATTAATGAAGTATTCTGAATATCTTGAATCAAGACCTATTAAGTTAGGTTATGAATCTTTATTGAAGATGTTATCGATTTTTGCTCCTCATACTTGTGAAGAGTTGTGGAGTAATATTGGGAATAAGTCTTTTGTTTCTGTGCAGTCTTGGCCAGTTTTTGATTCTAAAAAAATTAATCCAGAGATTGAACTTTCTGAAAAATTGGTTATGAATGTTTCAAATGATATAAGGTATTTGGTTAATATTCTTAAGATTAGTAAGCCTAAGAAGGTTACTTTGATTGTTTCTTCTGAATGGAAATATGCATTATTTGAAAAAGTTATTTTTTTATTAAATAAAAATATGAATCCTTCTGAGATTATTAAGGAATTGATGAAGTCTGATTTGAAAAAGTATGGCCAAGAAGTTGTTAAGCTTATTCCTAAGATTGTTGAAAAACGTCCTGATTTTGTCTTGTCCAAGTCTAGAGAATTAAAATTATTTAATGATAATGTGTCTTTAATTAAAGAAGAATTTGACTGTGATGTTATTGTTGAAGATGAAGATAAGTTTAAACATGATAAATCTAAATTTGCTCTTCCAGGTAAGCCTGCTTTGATTATTCAATAAACATTTATAACGTGTCAGAGCTTATATCAAATACTTTATATTTTATTTTTAATTTTTTCAATTCTTTTATGATATTATTTCCATTAGTTATTGGTACTATGAATATGCCTTTAGTGATTTTTTTGCCACCATATTTTTCTATTATTCCTGGGCTATGATATATTTTTTTGTTTATTTTTTGTGAATAACCATAGATCTTCCTCCATAGGCTAACTTTTTTGCTGAATTTTCCGCTAAATTCTAAAATGAACATTGAGTAGTTATTGCCTTTTATTTTTTCTCCGTAATCAGAGTATAATATTATACTATTACTTATTATTGATCTCTTTAAGCTAGGATAGTCTTCTAATGTTCCGACTATTGGTCTTATTTGATTATTTACATTAAGACTTTTCCAATAATTTTTATATTTTGTTGAATCATAGAATTTGTCTACTATTTCATTTATTTCTTCTTGGTTATTGGATTTAGTTTCTATAAAAATATCTATGTCTGATTTTGTTGTAGCATTTCCTCTAACAACGCTTCCGAATAGTATTATTCTTATTGGTTGTTTTTTCGTATTGTATAATAGATACGAAACAAAGTCGTATGCAAAACTAATCAGTTTCAATTTTAACCTCCAGTTCTTCAAATAATTCTTTTAATTTGTATAATAATTCAAGTATTTTGTTTATATCTCCAGCTGATTGTTTTTTTCCGTAGCACAACATATTTCTTTTTTCTTCAATAGAAAATAATAATTTTAGTATTTCTTCTTTGCGTTCAAAATTAAAATCTATTTTTTCGTTTATCTTATTTTTTGATTTGAACCATTCATGTTTAAGCATGAAATCTACCTTTAATAATCCTTTTTTATGTAAATATATTTCTAGTAGATTTACTGCTATTAATGAAGCTTGAAATCCTATTGTGGTTTGTTTATTTTCTATTCCTTGATCTATAGCCCATTCTATTGCAGAGGATCCTTCTTTTATTATTCTGGCATGGTTTTCGTTTAGCATTATGTTATAGTATATTATAATATTATGTTATAGTATAACTAAAGATTTATATAGTTTTTGGTTTTTTATTAATTATTCTTTCCATAAACTTTATTTAAAAATTCCATAGTATAAGCCTCTTCGATGTTAAATGGTTTAGTTATTTCTCCATTTTCTAATAATCTATTGTATATCTCTTCCCATCTTTGTTTTTCCATCCACAAAATTGGCGCATCTTTAAAAAGCATTAATTCTGCTGTATTTTGTAACATATAAAGTTCATTATCTTCATTTCTTCCTAAATGTTTAGAATATTTTAGGGTAGTCTTCACACTATCTTTTTGGTTCTTAATTGAATATTTCCATCCTTTTATTACTGCCTTTAAAAAGTTTTCAGGTATTTCTGGATTATTTTTTATAGTTTCTTCTCTAACTACTAATATATCAGAATAGTCAATAATGCCCCAATCTTCAAGTAGTATAATATTAACTTCTTCGCCTTCTTTTATAAGATAGTAAGGTTCATTCATAAAATATCCTGTAGCTACATCTACTGTTCTGTTTAATATTTCCTTTCCTTCCCATCCTATTTGCACTTCTTTTATGAGACTCCTGTTTATGTTTAGTTTTTTTATTAAAGACATATAGGCGCGTTCTATGTCATAAGATTTTTCTATACCCACTTTTTTTCCCACCAGGTCATAAGGTATGTTTATATTCATATTCTTTAGAGAATAGAGTGATATTGGATTTTTTTGGTATTTAACACCAAACGCTTTTACAGGCAGGCCTTTTTCTCTAGCTTTAATAAGTTCATAGGTGCTTGTTATTATTATATCTACTTTTCCATTGATTAAAGCATCCATAGATGATTCTTCAGGTATATATTGTTCTATATTTACTTTTAATCCCCGTTCTTTGAAGTATCCATTTTCTTGTGCTACATATACACCTGAAAATTGGGATTGATGAAAATACTTTAGTCTGATAGTTATTTCTTTTAAGTTTGTGTTATTAACTTCTTTTTTGTAAAAGATAAATGTTAAAACTAATAAGATTATTATAATAACTGCTATTGCAATTTTCCTGTTGTTTTTTTTATTTTTCATTATTTAAGATGTTATAGATTATTTTTTTTCTTTAGTAATCTTATTATTATATATAATAAAATGAATATTGTGATTAGTATAAAAAATAGTAGTATAGAAATTATAAAATGCTCAAGTTTTAATATGTTTTTATTTTTTTCTTTTACTAAAAATGAACTATGGGCTTTTGTTTTATTCCCATTTTTTTCTTCCATAATGACTTCAATAATATAATTGCCCCCTTTAATATATTCTGGGACATAAATATTTCTTACAGTACTAATTGATGTTTGTACTGCAATAGTTTCTGAAATTTCTACTATTCTATCTTTTTTATCTTTTTCCAACAGGGTATATGTTATTATTATATCTTCAGCTTCTTTTAGTCCCGCATTTATTATTTTTGTTGTAACTATTTGATTGTTTCCAGGCTCAAGTTCTTCGTATTGTAGTCTTACACTTAAATCAAATAGTGCCTCTCTGGGTCTTAATATCGCACTACCTGTAATATCTGGTTTTTGATCAAAGTAATATATAAATGAGAAATAAGACGTGCTAAGTATTATTAATATAAATAAAGTATACACAATATGCCGTTTTTTTGGTTTTATATCGATTTTGTTATATCTAAGTAACATAAAGGATACTGCTGTTAATGAGATTAATGATAAAACCACTATTGGATAAATTAATTCTTTATTTGCAAAAAGACTATTTTCTGAACCTGCTTTTGAACTTATTGAAAAACTAGAAATGCTTTCTGCTATTTCTTGGTTGTAATATAGACTGACTTTTACGGTATAGGTTCCAGGTTCTAATTTCGGCAGATTTATTTCTTTAACAAATGAAGATGATCTTTGTATTATTATTTCTTCGCTTTGTTCAGATATTCTATTATTATTTTTATAAATGCCATATACTATCCTCGCTTCTGTTTGTTCTTCTAGTAGTTTGAATTTGATTAATGATATTTTAAACAAAATTTTTTCTGCTCCTTCAGGTAGTGTATTATAATTCTCTTGTAGTTCTAATGTGACATCAAATAGTTCGCTTGTATCTAAGGGTATTTGTTTTTCATTTACATTACCTCCACCCCCTCCTCCTCGACCTCCTGATGATGGAGCAGATGTTATTGTTGCAGGGCAACTACCGCAATCTGCTGTACAACTAGAACATGTTTCTGGAGAGTTACAGTATGTATCACCACATAATTGTTGCACTACTATTCCTACTTCAGCGGCAGCTAGTGCAGATATTTTATTTTCTGACTTATTCTGGTTATATAAACTATATGACGCAAGACTCATGGACATCAATATCGCCACTGTAAATATCATAATTAGCTTTGAGTCCATATAAAATTATTATTTAATGTATTTATATATTTTTAGGTTAAAATTTTGTTAAAATAAATAGAATATGCCCCTCATATTTTTTATTTTGCATTGATTTATTTGTATAGATATATAATGTAATTTCCTTTGATTCTTCAGGCAGTAATATAAAATTATTATCTGAGGCATAAATAAAGTCAGATATTTCTCCAAATGCTTTTATCCTAACTTTTGATTTTTCTCCAGTATTTCTTATTACAACACTTCTTTTGCTGTTTTCTCCTTTAGGTACTGTGCCAAAGTGTAACATATCATTATCTAAATTAAATCCTATATGGTTTCCAACAATTATATCATACTTATAGATTTGAATCCCATTAAAATTATAATAACAAAATAATACAACAGATATTATAAAAATCAGTATTATAAATAACTTATGTGCTTTTTTCATCTTTATTTTTTAATCTCTTTATATTAAATATAATTATTAATAATAATAAAACTATAACGATTATTAATAGTAGCATTGTTATTGGATAATTCTTACTTATATTGAACTCTATTTGTTTTTCAGATGATTTGCCTGTTGAATGCATAACTGTAAAATTTGCATTATATTTTCCTATCTGAAGATTTTTAGTGTCTAAGAAGACTTGTTTATTTAATGTTGCCCATGATGATATTGCAAAGTTTTCACTTTTTGTATATTCTACTTGCTTGTTATTAGTATCAAATACAGTTACAATAATATATGCATCATTTATTTCTTTGTTCCAGTAACTTTGTAATTTGACATTGAATTTTGCTATACTATTTATTTTTATTTTATCATATGATACTTCATTTATATCTATTCTTATATCCCCTATTCTAAATGGAACTTCAGTAATTTCTTTCTTTTCATCATAAGTTATTATTGCTTTTGCATTATATTGCCCTGCAGGCACACCTGTACTGTCCCATGGAATTGGTATTATTGCTTCTTCTCCTGTTGTTAGGCTTAGTGGTGCTGACGTAGCACTTCCAACAACACCATCTGTGCCAGTTATTGTTATGGTGGCAAATAATTTTTCCAACCTTTCAGAGCCACGGCTTATAATATTAATAGAGAACGTTTGCGTTTTATTTATTTCTATATCTTTTGCTATAAAATTTTTTATTTCTATATATTTTCCAGGATAGGGTATGAAGATTTTTATTGGGTACATTACTCCTGCAACAGCACTCAAATCTCCTAATGATTTTGGGCTTTCTATAGACAAAATATTAACATAATGTGGTCCTGGTTTTATACTATTATTTAATTTTATTATACAATTTACTGTATACCATTTATTTTCTTCTGTGTCTATGTATTCTTTTTCTAGTTCTACTGTATTATTAAGATCTCCTGTAACTTTAAATGTTATTCGAGAATTGTCACTTCCTTTTATATTGAATCCACAAGATTCTTCTCTCATTATTTCTTTTTCTGGCTCATATGTTACTTCTTTGTCAATTGGTGTTATTACAACCGCAAATGAAGTAGAGAGTAATAAAAGTAGAAATAATAATGTTAGATATATTAATTTCCTTTTTAGTATCATATTTATAACTCTAAAGTCCAGATCTTACGCCTGTTATTTCTAATGTTGTACCTTTTGACCCGCCTGGTTCATCTGATGGTACTGTTATATTAAATTCTATTGCAGCAGTATCTGGTTGTACTTCTGCTCCATATCCTGTATTTGTAAAGTTTAACCCACATATTATTGTTAGTGCTGTTGTATTTACTGGAGTCCAATTTATTGTTGGAACAAACCCTCCAGTTCTTATATGTGTATTGTTTATGTTATAAAATCCATTATCTACTGTATTTGGGCATATTGCATTCATTGCAGAAAATGGTACACTTACATTGAATAAGAAGTGTTCTACTCTTGAAAATGAATTTGCTTTAAAAATGCTTGCTCCTGTATCTTGCATTGTTATGTTTATGTTTACAGAGCCATCATTTGTTATGTTGATTCCACATGTTTCATTTGAAAAATATTTATTGCATGCACCAAGTGGTGCTGTTGCAAGATCTGCTGCTATATAAGTTGTTCTAGTTACTCCTGGGTTTGTTACTGTAAAATTAACTACAGCTCTTGATAATGATATTCCGATTGATTCATTTACTGAAACGTTTACTGTTCCTATTGCTAGTCCTGTTAATGAAGGTGTATCATAATGTACTATTAAACTTAATGAGAATGATACTATTGCTATTATAGATAATAAGAATATAAAGTTATGTGATTTATTCATTTGGTGTTGCTCCGGTATTTAGAGTATTAGAATTATCTACATAAATTCCTACTAGTGCTTTGCCTTGTATTTTTGGTTGATCTATGATTTTTACGTTTGAATCTGTTAAGTCACTATATACTGATATTAATGAACCGACAATAACCACCGTCAAGAAAACAATTAATATTACTCTAGCCACACTCATTTTTGCCATAAATAGTTTAGTAATTATCTTATTTAAATACTTTATGGTAGTCTAAAATTAGTTTTTTATGATTAGATATTATTCAGAAGATTGCTTTGGTGTAGATGTTTCTTTGGCTTTTTCTTGTGGTTTTTGTTTTTCATATTTTTTCTTTCTATAGTATAATATTATAGAGATATTTGATACGACTAATAATATTGCTCCAATTGTTATCCATGGTTTCATTCCCAAATCTTCTCCTGATCCTTCTTTTATTACATATCCAGTTCCCAATATAGATATATCTATGGAACTATCTTTTACATTTATACTTAATTTTTTGTCTAGTAGTGATTCTTGATTATTTTTTAGTGATAGGTCTGATTTATGTTCTCCTTTGCTTATTCCTTCTGTATCCCAATATGTATACAATGTCTGTCTTTCGCTTTCTGGTAATGTTGTTGTTGGTGATTTTATTTCTGCTATTTCTGTTCCATCTTTATTTGTTATTTTCATATTTGCGAATAATTCATTTAATTCACTACTACCTCTATTTTCTATTATTATATTGAATTTTGCTATGCCTCCTAATTTGAAATCTTTTACTGAAACTCCTATTAGATCTATGATTGCATATCCTAGTTGTATATTTTTTTCCAGTGTTGTAGTTTTTTCGTCATAAGTTACTCCAATTGTTACTTTGTATTTTCCTGGTTTTATTGGAGGATGCCATGAAGCTATCATTTCTTTTTTTTCTAAAGTGTCTAAACTTATTCTGCTTGTTTCTGTTCTTAATGCTGTTTTACCATTTGTATCAGTTACTATTATAGTTGCATATGCATTTTCTATTTTTTTTAGTCCTAAATTTACTGCTAATACATATAACCTTATTTCTTTGTCTATGTCTTCTCCTATTGTATAGAATTCTGGTTCTAGATATTTGTCCGGATATGGCACTATTAATGACACTTGTGTTGCTACTGCTGCACTCACATCAACTGATATTATTTCATCTTGTAAGTTGTCATTTCCTTCTCTTGCTATTACTCTCCCCCTATGTATTCCTGGTTTTTTTATCTTATCATCTATTACTAGTTTGTAATAAGCATAGTATTCTTCCTGTGATTGTGTCATTTGTATATTTGGTTTTTCTATTATTATATTATCTTTTAATTCTCCCTCACTATATAGCACAACAGTCATATCTTTGTGTTCATTATTTATCAATCTTAGTTCTATTTTATGCTCTGGTTTTTCGTCTAAGGCTAGTGATGTTCTTCCTGGAGTTATTCCTATTGCAAAAACATTGTAGCTTAGTATAATGATAATTGTAAGCATTAATATTATTTTTTTCATGCGCTTGCCCATCCTGTTATTTGTAGTATGCTGCTTTTATTTCCTGCAGGTTCATCTGTTGGTGCTGTTATTTCTATATGTAAGTTTGCGCTATTTTTTGATGTTGAATAATTTAGTTGTCTTATTGCAGTATTATTTGTTAATGGTATTGGAGTATATGCTGTTACAGAATCATCCCAGTTAAATGCTCCTTCTTGCCCAGTCACATTATCTATTCTATACATAAAATTAGATGTAGGCATAATTGCCATTTCCCATAATTGTTTTGTTGCTGAAATATTTGCATCAATATATGTGTTGCCATCATTTTTTATTATGATTGGGGGATAAGCTGGATTTGAAGTATTTATTGTAGTCCCAACTACCAGTTCTCCGAAATTTATATTGCCTACTGTTAATGATATTATTACTGTAGATGCAACTGTAAAGCTTCTTACTTCTGAGTCTGTTCCATTTGTTGTACTATCATTTGCATATATTTTCCAGTAATATGGTGTATCTACGTTCAGTTCTGTTGTTGAATAATATGTTACATTATTTGCTCCAGAAGTATTTGGTAATGTAATATTAATTATTGGCGATGTAAAACCAGATACATCATCTACTAATAGGTTATAGGATATTGGATCGTTATCTAGATCTGTAGAGTTAAACCATTGGAATGTTACTGTCCTATTTGTTAATGTAATATCCCCAGCTGTTGGTGCTATTAATGTGACATTTGTTGGGGGATTATTTGTTGGTGCTTCAAAACTAAAAATTACACTTTGTGTTGTATTAATATTATTTAAAGAATCATTTGCAAATACTCTAAATGTATATTGCCCATTTGCTATGCTTGTATTTGTTGCATTATATTCCCTATTATCTGTTGTTGTCATACTTATATTTGTAATCCAGTTATCAAGTGTGTAATACACTACACTTCCATTTTCATTTAATGTAACATTGAAATTTAGTGGTAGTGTAGTATATGTTATATTTGTTGGAAAGTTTATTGTAACTAAAGGAGAAGTTTCATCAGATGTAACAAAACTTGTCAGATTAATCTCGTCCCATGTACATGATTCTCCTCCACCTGAAGAACACCATGCTTGAATTGTAGTTGTAGAAGATTCATTTCCTGTAAGATTCATTTCCTTGCTACCTGACTGTGTGCCACCGTTTCCTTCAATTTGGAAAACAATTACCATTGTTGCATCGCTTGTTCCTGCATAAACTCTGAAAAACTCTCCAGCATCTATTTTTGATGCTTCCCATGTAAACTTTAATAAAGTATTTGTCTTTTCGCTTAAATCAATCTGCCTAAGCATGATTTCGCCGGCACCATTAGAGCTTGTACATGAATTCGCAGTAGGAGCCCAGCCATTTGAAGGATTCAAAGACCAATCAGTTAAATCAACGCAATCCTCAAAAAATTGATCAACTTGCGGGTCAATAATATGGTCAAACTCAACAGAGCCACCTAAAATTTTCAAATCAAAAGTGTCCTGTGAATTTTGTAAATTAGTCAAATAAAATTTGTTGTATTCATTGTTAATTAAATTATCAAAAGAAGCAATTAAATCATTTTCATCTTTTTCATAAACTTCTATTATTGGGTTTCCAGAAACAATTCTTGGAAAGACAGTAATGTCATTATTTGATGTTAAATTACTTTCAAATGTTACTCTAACGTACTCTTTATTGTGAATTGTTTCACTCCATAGGTTATCCAAATCTTTAACAGAATTATAAATGTTTGAAATAAAGATTTTATTTGAATCCAAGTGTAATGCATCAGTTATTTTTATTGTGATTTCAAATGTTTGTTCACTTAAATGTGGCACTATCCATTCTATGTAATCGATATAATTGTCATTATTTGTATCTTCTACATTTTTTATATTTATATATTTATTTTCTTCTACCCAGTATATTTTTATCACATCTGGATTAATTATCTTATAGTCATCATAGATGTTTGTATAAGCAGTAACATTTGTGTAATGTGTGTTATTAGGACTTATTATCTTTATTATTTTTTTATTTTCCTCCACTATTTCAGTTTTTTGTGGTGCTTCTGTATAGTAAATTATTTCATCAGATTCTTGTCCCGCTTCTAATTCTATTATCTTATTTTTGGTTTTAGTGGTATAAGCGCTTATTTTTGTGGTTGTTTCATCACTTTTTTTTATTTTGCCTTTTTGTATTGTAATATTAAAAGCTTCTTCAGGTATTTCTAATTGTGTTTGTGATTTTAATTTAACTTTCCACATAACTGGCTGACCCACTACTCCTTCTTGCTGTTCTGTAATAACTTCTGGAATTATAATATCTGTTGTTTCATTTATTTCTTCTTTCATTACATCATCTTTTGTGGCAATTTGTAAGGCATAGCTAAGGTTTGAAACATATATAGTATTATTTTCTGAAAGTTCTGCAATTAAGTTATATTCTCCATTTTCTATTTCAATTTTGCATATTTCTCCACATTCATTTTCAAAGACTATTGTTTGTGCACTTTCTATTATTTTTTCTTGTTCTTTTGTTTTAGATTCTAGTAAAGTTATTGTTTCATTTGTAGTTTCATTTACTATTTGTATTTCTTCTTCAAATGTAATATTTTCCATTATTTTTTCTTGTTCAAGATTTATTTCTTTATTTAATAGAAGATAATTATTATTTTCGGATTCTAATTTAAGTTTTATATTGTCAGATGCATTTATTTGAGCATACCCATTTATTGCTATATCGCTAATTTTACACATTTTATTTTCGCAGTCTTTTCCTAATAAAATAGAATATTCTTTGTCTTGTGAAAATTCTGTATTTATTTTTTCTGTGTATCGTATTTCTTCAGATTCTAATCCTATGGTAGCGCCTGTATAGTTAATATTATTATAAAATAAGAATATAACCGCAAATATTATTATTAAAAATAAAGATATTATGGCTATACCTGTTGCTTGTCCTCTTTTTTCATATAACAACATGTTTTTTAAGTATTTTTCTGGTTTAAATTAATTGTGTTATTCTTTAAATTTTATGCTTAAGAAGAGTATTAACGCCAACGGCAGGATTTGAACCTACAATTCCTTTCGGAAACTAGTTTTCGAGACTAGCGACTTACCAGATTAGCCTACGTTGGCATATTGTTTTATTGAAAATTAATATTTATATACCTGTTTATTAATAAAAAGTGCTATTATTAGAAAATTAACATATTCCCGCAAGAGTATATTATAAATTAAATGCCAAACTTTTTAAACATGAATAATAATATTTTATCATGCAAGATTCAGGTTCAATTCAAAAGAATTTATTGGAATTTTTGATGTCTGAGAATGAAATTACATGGCAGTCTATTATTCAAGATTTAATTAATAATGAAGAGTTAGATCCGTGGGATGTAGATATTTCTATTTTGTCTAATCGATATCTTCAGATTGTTAAAAGTATGCAGGAATCTAATTTATTTATTTCTGGTAAGGTATTATTAGCTTCTGCATTATTATTAAAATTAAAGGCAGACAGATTATTATCTGAAGGCATAGGAAATCTTGACAATTTAATGTTTCCTCCTGATAATCTAGAAGAATTAGGGGATTTTGTTGATGGTAAAAAAAGAATAAAACTGGATGTGGATCCTGTATTAACAATTAAGACTCCTCAGGCTAGAAAAAGAAAAGTAACAGTTAATGAACTAATATTTGCTTTGGAGAAAGCTTTAGAAGTAAATAATCGCAGATTATTAAGAATTGCAGATCGTGATTCAATTCCGGAAAATTTAAAAATACCTGAAAAGCCGAGGGATATTACAGAGGTAATTAAGGAGTTATATGCAAAAATTCAGGAGTTTTTTGTTAAACATCCTATTATTGAATTTTCAAGACTTGTTGGTTCTAATAGAAAGAGCGATAAGATTGCAACATTTATTCCTTTATTGCAGTTATCTAATCATAATAAAATTGATTTGCATCAGGAAGAGCATTTTGGTGAAATTTTCATTAAGATGCCTTCAGATGTTGAGGATTTAAATCAAGAAAACGTTTAAATATAACTAAATATATTTAGATTATTATTTTGGAGGAATAAAATGAAAGAACTAAAGAAATTTGATGTATTTTCTGTTGGTAAAATTGAATCTCTCCTTCTTGCCGTTATGGGTTTATTTATTGGAGTTATCTACGGTGTTATTGTAGCTATTATTGGAACAGCTTCAGGTCACCCCGGTTTAGGAATTTTAGGATTTTTTGGTGTGATTATTTTTTTACCAATTGTATATGGCGTTTTAGGTTTAATAATGGGTCTTTTGACTGGATTATTTTACAACTGGATTGCTAAAAAAGTTGGCGGTTTAGAATTTGAACTTGTAGATAAAAAACGTTAATTTTATTTTTTTATTTTTTCACTTATTTTTTCTGTAACTAATTTATATTTTGTATCGTGCATTTTACATAATTTTTTATGTATCTGTTCTCTTGTTGCAGTGAATATCATATTTGTTCTGATATAACTATCTAACATTAAGCTTCCTTCTGAAGTTTCATCTTTTTTTATTTCTATAGTATATTTATCTTTTTGTATATTTTTTGAAGTAATTTGACAAAGTATAATATCTTCTTTCATTTCTTGAGATATTACTAAACAAGGTCTAAGCTTTCTTTTAGTTAAATCTATATAAGGAAATGGAAAAAGAACTATGTCTCCTATTGTAAATGTGCCCAAGCTTCATCCTCTTCTTTTTTTAGCCAGTTTTTTGCTAATGCATTTTCGCTTGCTTTGTAAGTATAGGTTCCGCTTATATTTTGAATTTTTTCTTCAAATAATTTTTCTCTTAGAATCTCTCTTATAAATTCTTGTAGATTGGCGTAACCTTTAGATTTTGCATATTTTTTTGCATTATTAAATACACCTTGTGGCAGTTTTAGGTTTATTTGTGTATTCACATGATTATAAATACTATTAGATATTTAAAGATATGGTTTAATAAACTAAAAACTCGTACTTGATTCACCTTCAACCTCTTTAATATCTCCTATGCCTCTTTTTATTTCTTTAATAAAGTCATCAACTTCTCTATCACTAACTTTGTTTTTTATTATTTGATTTAATACATCTAAATTTATTTCAAATGAAGATACGGGCATATTAATCTCAAAATTATTTAATATTTCTGGGTGTATATCCCCAATTCTTCCTATTATTTTATTATTAATTATTATCTCTCCTGTTCTGCCTTGTATAAAACTTTTATGTGTTGATTCTTTTAATTCATATTTGAAATCTAATGCCCTAGATAGTGCATCTATTATTTGTTTTATTTCTGTAAAATTAGCAGTTGTATTACATAAAGTGATTGCTAATGAGTTTGTTTCTTGTATTCCTGTTTCTGTATCACCGTAAGTAAATACTTTTCCTATTTCAAATAAATTTTGGGGATAAGTGTAATGTTTATTTTCTTTTAATATCTGCAGATGATTTGGGATTATACTGATTCTCATAGCATTATATTCTTCATTTAATGCATTTGCTAATGTTACTAATCTATTATTTTGATTCATTTTTGTATTTTGATTTTCTGAACTTGTGAGATTATATGAATTTGTTTCTAGTAATCCGAATCCTATTAATATATCTGAAATTTTATTTTTGAAAGTCTCTATTGGGTCTTCTTCTCCTATTGTCGCAACTTTTGGTATTTCTGGTTTTAGATTATCATATCCATATGCTATTGCTGTATCTTCTGCTAAATCTATTTGATGTATTATATCTGCTCTATAAGCAGGAATTAACACACTATTACCCTTAGTTCCATGTCCCATTTTTTCTAAAAGTTTTTTTATTTGATGGTCTTTTAATTTTAATCCAGTTCTTTTGTTTATGTATTCATAATCTATTTTCATTTCTTCTGGTTTAAGATTTGGTGATTTTATTTCTTTTTTTCCGTATTTAATTTTCATTTCATAGATTCTGCCACCAAGATCTGACATTGCTGTAGATATTATATTTAAGCATTTCATTACTATATTTAATTCATGCCCACTGCATTCTATGAAGATATCTCTTGTTTGTATTGTAACTCTTCCAGTTTCTTCTGAATTTATTATTGGTGGCATACTTAATATATTATTTTTTGCATCTACAAATATTGGGTAAACATGATTTCCTGCGAGTAAATGTGCATATTCTTTTCCAGTTGAATGTTGTTCTAATATTTCATAGCCGTTCATTTCTTTTTCAGAGTCTAACGGAATAAATTTTATTTCTTTAGGGTTTAATGCTTTATATGTTATGGGCATTTTTATTTTTTCTAATGGATATATTCCTATTGCACATTTTTTCCTATTTCTTCCAAATGTAATATGTAATTTTTCCTGTACCTGTATTATTTGTTTTATCTTTTCATCATTTAATTTTAAACCTTTTATAACACAGCAAGCAGTATAATGTCTTACCATATTTACAGATGGTTCTACTTTTAATTCATATCCTGATTTATTTATTCTATATTTTTCTAATCCTGTTTTTATTCCTAAGAATGATTTTGCCGCTCTTGTTATTCCTTGTTGGCTTAATAAATCTGGTCTGTTTGCAAACACTTCTATTTCTATTTCTTGATCTGTTACTTTTTCTACTGAAACTCCCATCATTGATATTTTTTCTTCTATTTCTTGATCTGTTAATTTCTTTCCTAATTCTTTTATAAATTCTTTTTTATTAATTGTTATTGTTGGCATTTTATTTTATGAACTCCTTTATTTCTCTTAATTGTTTTATGTCATTTTTGTACATCTCTCTAATATCTGTTATTTTATAATAATTTACTAATATTCTCTCCATTCCAGGACCCCATGCCAATATTGGGCATTCAAATCCAAGTAAGGCTTTTGTAACTTCTGGTCTAAATATTCCTGCAGCTATTACTTCTACCCATTGTTTTTTTTGTTCATTCCATATGAATCCTTCAACGCTAGGTTCCGTATATGGAAAGAAAGAAGGTCTAAATTTTACTTCAGGATAACCCATTTTTTTCGCGAATTCTTTTAAGTAGCCCAATAAATTTCTTAAATTTGCATCAGGATCTACAACTATTCCTTCTACTTGTTGTAATTCAAATAAATGTTTCCAGTCTAATGCTTCATTTCTAAAAACTTTTCCTATTGCAAAATATTTAATAGGCAGGTCTTCTTTTTTTAGTTTTGAAATTGTTCTTGAGCTCAATGCTGTTGTGTGTGTTCTAAGTAGGACTTCTTTTGATTTTTCTATATCCCATTTTCCGCCCCATCCTTTGCTCCCTGTTGTCCATCCATTTTCATGTACTTCTTTTATTATTTTTGATAATTTTTCTGGTATCTTTCCTTGTAATATTTTTTCTTTTGTTCCCACATAGAATGTGTCTTGCATTTCTCTTGCTGGATGATCTTGAGGTACAAATAATGTATCCATATTCCAAAATGCTGTCTGCACTAATTCTCCTGTCATCTCTCTGAATCCCATATCTAACCATATTCTTTTCATATAATTTATTCCTTGATTTACAAAATGTCTTTTCCCCCGATAAATTTGTGGTAATTCAGATGTAATATCATACGCTCTAAATTTTTTCTTTTCCCATTCTTTATTTTTTATTATTTCTTGTGTTAATGATTCTATTACATCTGTATCTATTTTTATTTTTGATAATTCCCGTCCTAATTCTGTTAATTCTATTTTAATATGTTTAATTTTGTTTATTGTTAATAATCCTCTATTTATTAGTTCTTTAAGTGTTATTTTTTCTTCTTTTGTTAAGAAGTCTTCATCTGTATCTTTATTTTTTATTCTTTTGAACAAATGTTCTTCTTCTGTTTCTTTATGTAAACCGCTACATTTGAATTTTTTTATTCCATTTTCTTCTATTCTTGCAATTAAACTTAGACGAGCTAGTCTTCCTATTGCGACATTAATTTCTTGATCTGTTAATTTTGTTTTTTGTTTTATTTCTTCTAAAGATAATGGTTTATCTAATAATGTAGTAACTAGTATTCTTTCTGGCAATTCTTCATATGGTTTGCCTTTTTCACTAACTATAATTATATTATTCTCTTTTGTAATTATTTTTATTATTTCTTTATTTTCCAACCATTGTATTACTCTAAGAACTTCTACTTCTTGTAGCCCTGATTCTTTTACTAATTGTTCTGGTGTTGAATTAGTTTTTAGATATGGTATTAATTTTCTTTCTAATGTGTGTAATGTATTTATTATTTCATCTTTATTCATAGAACTATCCTGTTTGTTTTGGCTTATAAATGTTTTTGCTTGAGAATTATTTACTAAAAAAACAACCAGTGCTTTGTCGCACTTTAACCTCATTATTGTTTGTCATAAATTTGTAAGTTTGTTATTATTTATAATACTTTCTGTTGGTTTTTGGAAAATATTTCTATATTTCTTCTTTTCTCAATAATGGAAGCAATTCATATTCTTGTGATTCATAATATATGTTCCAATTTTTTAGAAATTCTATCATTAAATTTTTTGTTTCTATTGGTATTAATACTACAGATCTAGTGAGTATATTTCCTTTATCCTTTATTACATTTTTTATTCCCCTATCAAATTGTACTTTTTGTACGTTGTTTAATTTTTTTAGATCGTATTTGTATAATACCATTGGTTTTATTTTATAAATATTAAACAAATATTCTTGTTTTTTTATGCTGTATCCTTCTTTTATTAGTGTAAGCCATAATGTTGAATACACTGAATTTATATCTATTATTTCTATGTCTTCTTTGCCTTTGAATAGTTTATGTATTATTTTTTTTATTTCTGAGAAGTCTATATGTTTATCTTTTGTGATTAAGCATATGTCTAAGTCATTAGGAGTTCCATCTTTTACTGTTGACCCAAATAGTATTATATCTATTATATTTTCATTCAATAATTTTTTTAATTCTTTCTGGTATCTCATTATTTTCAATGATTTTTTTGATTCCATTTTTTATTTCCTCGCATGAATTTTTTAATACTGGTTTTGAATAGGCATCTGTGTAATGTGAGAACAGCGTGTCTGCTATTATGTAGGTGTTTGGTAAATATTCATCTAGTAATCTAAATCTTTCATTATGATTTTTTGGTAGTTTCTTTAATTTGTTATGGATCAATAAATCACATAATGCGAATAGTGATTTTGAGAGTAAGATTATTGCATTTTTGTATCTTTCTTTTTCTAGTTGTTCTGTCCCCCCCCCCTCATATTCTTCAATGAATGTATTCTCTAGTTCTTGCATGACTATTCGAGGCAGTTATACT
>Ga0209542_10009915_pt1 | contig 17336 bp, 16 predicted proteins | sample RifCSPhighO2_01_FD_184028 | JGI IMG/M metagenome (GOLD analysis project Ga0209542, IMG submission 184028) | Soil microbial communities from Rifle, Colorado - Rifle CSP2_plank highO2_0.1 (SPAdes) (version 2) | ecosystem: Environmental > Terrestrial > Deep subsurface > Rock core/Sediment ...
CGCAGTGAACGACGCCCCACAATTTGTCAATCTTGCAAACCAGAGCTTCAATGCAAGCTCTTTATTTGAATATGTAATTAACGTCACAGACGAAGAAAACAATATTCCATTTACATTCAATATAACTTTCTTGAATTGCAGCGTTGCTCAATGGTCTGATAGAAACTGCAGCAACCCTTCTGGGAGAATTCTTTTCAATACAACACAATACACGACAAATGGCACGAGTGGGAAAATTAATATTAGTTTTACTCCAACAAGAAATGATGTTGGAAGTTATATTATTAATTTTACAGTTACAGATTCAGGAACGACAAATCCTGCTAATACTACAACTAGTCAGATTGTTAATTTTACAGTTTTGAATGTGAATATTGCTCCATATTTCAGGTATGTCTGCGACAATGAAAGAAATACGGCTGAAAACTCGCTATTTAATTGTTATATCAATGTTTCTGACATTGATGAAACAAACAATTTGACCATTACTGCAAATTATACTTGGTTTAAATTCAATTCAACTGGAACGAATACTGCAAATGTTTCTGTTAATTCAACAACCAACTTTAATGGGACTTTCATTGTTAATTTTACTGCAACAGATACTGAAGTGGGAAATTGGTCTTTGAACATTTCTTTGAGGGATACAGGAAGTCCAGTTGGAGCAAATTCAACTGTATTTTATTTTTATGTTGGAAATGTAAATGATTCTGTAAGCATTGACGATATTGCTAATAAGACTTGTTATACTAGTGAGGGGAATTGCTCAATTTACGTTAATGCTAGTGATAATGATTTGCTTATTCCAGATAAAAATGTTTACAACGAAAGCTTAACTTTTACTTCAAATGACTCAAATGTAAATATTAGTGCAACAAGTTATATTTTTGGGACAAATAAAACTCGAGCAACTATAACCTTTGACTCAAATGTTTTAGGAAATGGAAATCGCACAGTAAATATAACTGTAAGAGACAGGAATAATTTTTCAATTGCTTCTGACTTGTTTACAATTCAAGTCTTGTCAAATAATGCTCCTGTCTGGAATTCTTCAACACAAACAAACCATACATTGACAGAAAATACTAATTTTTATTTGAATTTAAGCCAAAACGTAACCGATGATGGGGGCGTTATCAGCTTTAGTTTTAGTAACGATACGGCTTTTTCATCTTTTTCTATAAACCAAACAACAGGAATAATTAATTTTACTCCGATAGATGTTGATGTTGGGCAGCATATAGTAATTATAAATGCCACGGATGGCATAACTCCAACTCCTCTGACTTTTAATTTTACCGTAAGGAATATTAATGATACGCCAGTTATACAAACTTTCCCAGATAATCAATCTGGGTCTTATAATTATGCTGGAAATTCCAGCATAGGACAGATAAATGTTACGGAAGATAATGTTGTTAGACTAAAACTCTGGGTGCACGATGACGATTTAAAAATACCTTCCAATCAAAAAAGTTTTTATAGAGAAAACATAACTATAAATTTAACCCTGCAAGGACCAAATTCAACTTTGTTTAGATTTACCGCAGGAAGTGATTGGTCTGGTACTCCAAACAATCAAAGACAGGAATTTCAGGCAGATTTCATTCCAAGGAAAGGAGATGTTGGAAATTACAACATAACTATTAATGCAACAGATAATAACAGTTTATCACATACTATTACCTTTAATTTCACAGTTTTGGAAATAAATCATGCTCCCAATTTAACTAAATTAGGAAATATTGCAACCTCAGTTATAGAAAGTATTTATGTAAATTATAATGTTTCGGATTTAGAGGATAAGAATGAAAGTTCTGCTCTAGGGAACTTTACTTTTATAATAACTAATCTTACGGCTGGAGGAAATTTCTTGAACTCCAGCAATTTTAATTCAACTACTGGAGTTTTAAATTTTACATTCAGTCAGCAATACGCCGGATTTTGGACTTATAATGTTTCTGTTAACGATTCTTCTGGCTTGATAGATTCAGAAATAATCAATGTAACTGTGTATGATTATCCAAACATATTGTCTCCTGCTTCAAACAGCCAGTTTAATTTAGTTGAGAATAATTCTTATCAATTTAATTTTACAGTTAATAGTACTGTTGGTTACATTTTGAATAACACACTAAACTACACTTTAATAATCAATGGGGTTGTTAGAAATTCAACCAATGGAAATGGAAATGCCAGCGTTTTTGGCTGGAATTTTGCACCTAATTTTACGGACGAGACTACTTGCTCTGGAGTTGTTAATTTAACTTTGAATGTTTCTAATGTAAAGCTTAGCAATTCTACGACTTGGAATTTAACTATAAATCATACGAATGCTCCGTTGAGTTTTTCTAGCAGTATAAGTGATATCTCTGGGGGAAGCCCTTCATCATTAACTTTATCAGATTACTTTAGCGATATAGATGCTAGCGATTCTTGTGTTAATCAGACAATTGGTTTTATAACGAATTTAATTTCTGGAAGCGGGATAACTACTAGTGTTACTAATTGGACAAATATAGGCACTCCGAGCATTAATTTTTCAGCTAGTTCCAACGCGGCCTCTAATTATAGCATTATTGCATATGAATATGACGGCACAAATTATAGTTCTGCAATTTTGAGCAATGCGACAAGCAATAATTTTTCTGTAACTTTAACTGTATCGACAACTGTTGTTCAGACTCCAAATTCTGGAGGAGGTTCTTCTACTGTCCAGAAATTAATTTCCTTAAAGATTATAGTTCCTGAGCCTATTTCATCTAAGAAGAAAGATAAATTAGTAATACCTATTGGGATTGTCAATGATGGAGAAGTTGATTTAAATGAAATTGTGCTATCTAGTTTAATTGCAAAAAATGGTCTTTTAAGGAGCGATTTGATATCTTCTTTTGACAGATCTTTTATAAAATCTCTTCCAGTTGGCAAGAGGGAGAATGTGACTCTTATTGTAGATGTAGATACTAATACTACAGGAATATTTGAAGTTACATTAAATGGCACTGTAAAAAGCCCCAAGTATTCTGATTACGGGAAGTTTTATATTGAAATTAGAAAAGATGATGATATATTAGAGAAGATTGTTTTTACAGAAGAATTTATTGTAGGTTATCCTGAATGTGCTGAATTAAAAGAAGCAGTTGATGAAGCAAAAAGATTGTATGCAACTGGAGATCTTGTTGCGACTCAAAATAAATTAGATGAAATAGTTCTTGCTTGCAAGAGGGCCATTGCCCAGCCAGTCAGCAAGAAGATAAATAAAAACATAGTCGAAGATTTATTTGCTTATGTTAGTCTGGCAAGTGTTATTGCGTTGGGCGTTGGATTTGGATATTACCAATTTAGAAAAATTAAATTAAAGAGGCAGATTGCTAATTATACTACACAAGTTGCTAGTGTTACGGCAGTTTAGCGATTATTGTTTTTGTAGAAAATCTTTTCTACAAAGCTTTTTATATTGAGTTTGCGTATTAATTTGGAGATTAGGTTAAAAAGAGGAAGAATGGTGAACGAAGATAATCATGAGAGAGTAAGCGTTGTTGAAGTAAAACGATTCTCCGAGATAATTGCTAGAATGAGACAAGAAATGGGAAAAATTTTCTTTGGTCATAAAGAGGTTGTTAATTCTTTATTGAGAGCTTTGCTGTGTGATAGCCACGTTTTGCTTGAAGGAGTCCCTGGAATTGCAAAAACTTTGGTTGTAAAAGTTATCGCAAAGGTTAGTGGATGTTCTTCTAACAGAATACAATTTACTGTTGATTTATTGCCTACAGATATTACTGGATTGACAACCTATGACCCGCAGAGAGGTTTTGAGATAGTTAAGGGACCAATATTTGCTAACTTTATTATTGCTGATGAAATTAATAGAAGTCCCCCAAAAACTCAAAGTGCCATGCTCGAAGCAATGCAGGAAAGACAAGTTACTATTGGAAAGAAGACTTTTATGTTGCCTCATCCGTTTTTTGTTATGGCCACCCAGAATCCTTTGGAAACAGAAGGAGTTTATGCCTTACCTGAAGCACAGATTGATAGATTTATCTTTAAAGTTGTTTATGGTTATCCAAAAGATGAAGATGAAAAAAGAATAATGGAAGACAATACTACTTTTAAGAAATTTGAGGATGTAGATATAATGTCAATTACCACGCCTCAGAAAATTGAAGAAATGCAAAAGTTGACTCATAGAATTTATATTGACGAAAAAATAAAACAATATATTCTAGAGATTGTTAAGAAAACAAGAAATAAAGACTTTAAGTATGGAGAGTATGTTGAACTTGGAGGTTCTCCTAGAGCGAGCATCTTTTTGTATCTCGCCTCCAAGGCAGAGGCATTATTGCAGGGGAGAAATTACGTAATCCCTAATGATGTTGATAGTGTCGCTTTTGATGTTTTAAGGCATAGAATAATATTGTCTTATCGGGCACAGGCTGAAGGAATTTCACCGGAGAAAATTATCGGCGAGATATTGGCTAATGTTAAGGCGATGTGAATTGTGACTGGAAGTGTATGCTTATAGGCATTCCAGTTAATTGTATCATTAAAAAACGGGAATGTATAGACAGAGATTACCGAACTAAAGGTAACCAAATTATCGGGAATCTCTGTAACGTTAATTTAAACTTTAATAAAGGAATGAGTTTTGGAAAAAATTGTCCATCTGGAAAAAATCAGAAATGTTCATTTGATATTGATTTATCTGATTTTGACGGGCAAGAAATTTATTACTGGTTTGAAATAACTGACATTGCGGGGAATCTAGCGGAAAGCAAAGAGACAAAAATTAAGGTTGATACTAAATATCCAATTGTAAATTCTTTGAATTATAATATCTCTAAGAAGAATGTACTGTTTACTTTTAATATTAGTGAAAAGAACTTTGATGAAATAAATTATGTTTATTTAAACGATACTAACCAAAAAGAAAATGTTCTTTGTTCTAGTTTGAAAAATGGAATTTGTAAGATTAAAAAGAGTTTTAAAATTGGAGAACATAATTTAAAGATTAGAATATTTGATAAAGCGGGAAATATGATGGAAAGAGAGCTAGGACTTGTTATTGTTTAACTCATGAATTTCTATCAGATAAAACATTTAAATAACAAAATAACCTCTTTATTTTATTAACTTTTAGAGAAGTTTGCAAAAATCAAACTTCCCTAATGATAAGTTTGAAAATTCCTTCGTAAACTTGGAATTACTCAAACTTCTCTTTAAAAGAGGAAGAATGGAAAGTAAAAGATCGTTAAATGTGGATGTTGGGAGGAGTATTTCTGAATTTAAAGCAGCCATGAAGGAGTTTGAATTAAAATATAAACTCTATAGGCTAATTCTTAGGGGGAAGGGACTAGAATTTGACAGTTACCGCGAATATTCACCCGATGAGGATGCAGAGGCGATTGACTGGAAGGCAAGTATGAGGGCGAATAAATTGCTTGCAAGAAGATACAAGGAGGAGAGAAACCTTAAAGTTATATTTATAATAGATGTTGGAGATAATATGGTTTTTGGAACGACTAAAAAACTGAAATGCGAATATGCTATTGAAATTATTGCTGCTTTTGCACATTTGATAGTAACATCTGGAGATAAAATAGGATATGTACTTTTTAGCGATGATGTAAAAGACTACATAAAACCTTCTGCAGGTTTGAAGCAGTTTAATAGAATGATTGCTGATATATCTAGACCTGAGATTTATAGCGGAATGTCTAATTTAAGCAATGCTCTAGATTTCGTATTAACATATGTTAATGGTATTGAATCTGCAATTATTGTTTCCGATTTTCTCAATTTTGATCAAGTTGCAGCGAAAAAACTTTCTTTAATTGCCAATAAGATTGAAACAGTTGCTTTAATGGTAAAGGATCCTTTAGATAGAGCTCTGCCGGATGTTTCTGGAGAGCTGGTTGTTGAAGATCCAAAGACAGGACAGCAATTTCTTATAAATCCTAAATTAGTTAGAGGAGCATATGAAAAATATTCTCTGGAACAGGAGAACTTTCTTAAAGAGGTTTGCATACGATACGACATAGACCTTTTAGAATTGATTACAGATAAAAGTTTTGTTCCTTATTTGTCCGGATTTTTAAAAGGAAGAGTGAAAAAGATAAATCTTGTTAAGGGAATAAAATGATTGTTACGTTTACTAAACCTAGCTATTTAATTTTATTAGCCTTGGTGCCATTGATTATTTTAATTCACTTTTTTATCTTGAATAGAAAAAGAGCATTTGCCCTAAAATTTGCAAATTTTGATGCTCTGGCTAGAGTTAAGGGAATTGATTTGCTCTCAAAAAATATTGTTATCTTAATAATTACCATAATTGTGATTATATTGCTGACTTTTTCATTGTCTGGAATGATTTTATATCGAGTTTTATATTCCAGCTCTTCTTCTTTCGTTATAGCAATTGATATTTCTAGGAGCATGGAAGCTAAGGATATTCCTCCAACTAGAATTGAGGCCGCAAAAGAAGCCGCTTTGAGCTTTGTGGATAGTCTTCCTCCTGGAACTAGAGTAGGAATTGTGTCTTTTTCAGGGAACGCATTTATAGAACAGGATATTACAGACGATAAAGGTTTGGTTAGTCAGGCAATAAATAGAATTTCTTTGGGTACTTTAGGGGGGACTGATTTAGGAGAAGCCATTATATATTCTTCTAACTTGTTAAAAGGTGAAGAAGTAAAATCAGTTATACTGATAAGTGATGGCCAGATTAATGTCGGAACCATAGATGAACTTATAAACTATGCAAATCAGAATGGGGTGATTGTTCATACTATAGGAATAGGGACTGAAGAGGGGGGGGAAACTATTTTTGGATTGTCAAAGATTAATAAAGACGCATTGCAGTCAATTGCTTATAATACTAACGGGAAATTCTTTGATATTGGAACTAGAGAATCTTTAAAGCAATCGTTTTTAAATATTTTAGATTTAAGGATTAAGAAAGTTCCTCTAAACCTAACGCCTTATTTTATTCTTACAATTTTAATCTTGTATATAATTGAATATGTTTTGGTCAATACAAGGTTTAGGGTGCTGCCTTAGAGGTTTTACTTATATCAAGAGAAATAAATTTCAGGATGTTTTTCCCTTGATAAATAGGAAAAGAAAAATCCGAAAATTAATTTCTATCACCATATGGACAATTAGGTTGATTAGGTTACTTGGTTTTCCTAATTGCCCATTAGAGATTTAGGGTAATTGAGTTACTTTTTGTCCCTAAATCTCTATAATTGCCTCAATCGTGGAAGAATGTAGGTTTGTTTCATTTTTAGATGTCAAACAAGGCTAAACTCTTGAGAAGAGGGCAAAAATGCTTTTTTCTTTTCTTTTATCTTATATACCAGCCTATTAAAATTGTCCGGGCCATTAATAAACTTGCTGACGTTTGGATTTTCAACATTTCTAATTTTATTAATCTTTATTTCTTCTTTATTGTAGGGCACTACATTTAACTTTTTTAATTGAGAAACTTCTTCTTCAAATGGAAGAACAACCACATTTCTTTCAGTTTCTTTTAATCTTGCTATTGCTTCAAGTATATCTTCTCTGTTAAATCCTGCTTCTGTAAGTTTTTGTCTTAGGAAGTTAATGCTAAATCTTCTTTTTAATCCATCTAAGAGGTAATCCTTTATTTTTTGTATGTTTTTATTATCTATCGCATTTGTTTTTTCTTGATTTTTCTGAGCTCGTTCCTTATTGAATATTTCAGATAGAGTTGCTTTTATTATGCCTTTTTCTTCTAGAGATCTTACTTCCGGTCTTTTTTCACTGCCGATAAGAAATTCTAGATTATTTAAGAGGAAGTTTACTTTGGAAGGGTCAAGTTTTTCTCCGCCATAGAGAGATTCTTGCATTCTTTCACAGAACTTCATTGCTGCAATATCGTTGTTTTTTTCAAAAAAATCTATCAAATCAGAGTATTTTGAATTTTTATTGGTTTTATATTTCTTTTCAAAAAATTCCCTGCTAATGTTTTCTATAAAAGATAAAAGTTTGTCTGGTTTTAAGGGAATTTGTTTTAGGGCATTTATTCTTTTTTGGAAAGAATTTTCTTCTTCTATTCTTTTTCTAAGTATTATTTTATTTAATTTTCTTTCTATTATTGTTAGTATTATAATTGCTCCAACTACGATTATCAAAGACGTGAGAAAGATGGTCCAGGGTGTCAAAAAAGAGGAGGTATTTAAACTAAGATTGTTTGTAGCCATTAATACATCAATAATATGACATATAAAAACTTTATGGAGATTTAAGGTAATGGGGTTACTTTTTATCCTCAAATCTCCAATAGACAATTAGGAAAAATAGGCAACTTAATTAACCTAATTGTCTATATTACTAATGGAAAATGAAAGTCAAACTGAATGGAAAGGCGATAAACCTTGAGGTTAGGAAAGTTTCTGGCTTGGGGAAGTATTTTGGACTGATGTTCAAAACTAGAAACACAGAGAGCTTACTTTTTGAGTTTAAAAATTGGAAAACAGCTTCAATACATTCTTTTTTTGTTTTTTTTAGTTTTTTGGCAGTTTGGATGGATGAGAAAGATAAAGTTGTTGATTTTGGCATTATCAAACCTTTTCTAGTTCTCGTGAGATCGAGAAAACCGTCGACAAAACTTATTGAAATACCCATAAATTTAAAAAACAGGCAGATTATGGATTTTTTCGTCGGAAAAAGAAAGATTTAAATATATAGTTAAATAATCTATATTATTAAAAATGATAAAAGGAGGTAAGAAATGGGAAAAATAATCGTAAAGAAGGTCGTAACTAGAAAGCCAGGACGTCTTTATTATGTAGATGGTCAAGGCAATGTATGTGAGGCGGTTATGGCTCGAGGCGGAAGGAAAAAGAAAAAGAAGAAATAAAACTTCTTTTTTAATTTTTTATAGACAATTTCGTGGCTTATATGACATAAATCGAAATTGTCTTATTAGAGAATTTTGGCTAAATTGTCATATATCCTCCAAAATTATCTATATAGACATTCCCGTTGATTCAGTTACTAAAAAACGGGAATGTATAGACAGAGATTACCGAACTAAAGGTAACCAAATTATCGGGAATCTCTGTAATTTCTTATTTTATAATTTTATTTTTTTTGAACATAATTTATATACTCTATCTTTTTATTAAGTTTATGATTTTAGGCATTGAATGCACGGCGCATACTTTTGGAGTTGGAATTGTTGATAAAGGAAAGATGCTTGCAAATGTAAGGGATATGTATACTACGGAGAGTGGAGGAATTATCCCTATTGAAAGTGCGAAGCATCATCGTGAAATTGCTGAAAGGATTTATTTTGATGCTTTCACCAAAGCTGGAATTTCTGAAAGCGAGATTGACGCTATCGCAATTTCAAACTCTCCGGGATTGGCTCCATGTTTACATGCAGGAATGGAATTTGCTAAGAAAAAGGCTCTTGAACTAGGAGTTTTGATTGTGCCTGTTAATCATTGTATTGCACACTTGGAAATTGGAAGAAGTGTCGGAGCAAAAGATCCTATTTTGTTGTATGCTTCTGGGGCGAATACCCAGATAATTGCATATGCTGCTGGAAAGTATAGGGTTTTTGGAGAAACTCTTGATATTGGAATTGGAAATTTTATTGATAAATTTGCTAGATATATTGGTTTGGGTTTTCCAGGGGGGCCTAAAATTGAGGAAAAAGCTAAAACGGGAAAGTATATTGAGTTGCCTTATTCAATAAAAGGAATAGATGTTTCTTTTTCTGGTTTGCAAACTAAATTACAACAACTTTATGATAAAGGCGAGAAGGTTGAAGATTTGTCATTTTCTTTGCAGGAAACAGTCTTTGCCATGCTTGTTGAGGGTGCTGAAAGAGCTATTGCTCACACAGGAAAAAAAGAATTAGTTTTAGGAGGAGGTGTTGCCTGCAATTCTCGTTTACAGGAGATGTGCAGGATTATGTGCAGAGAAAGAGGGGCGAAGTATTTTTGCCCTGAAAGGCAATTTTTAGTTGATAACGCTGGAATGATTGCTTTCACAGGCGAGATAATGTTTAATGCAGGAATAAAAGAAAAACCTGAAAATGTAGACATTAAACCAAGAGAAAGAACAGACGATGTTAAGGTCAGTTGGAGATGACTATTCTAATTTTATTTTATTTTAGATGTAGCAATTAGGCTTGTATTGTAGATAGTAGAGGAAACATCTGTAACCAAATATTTCTAGGCATTTCGCGAGGGTTTTCAAAGGATTTCTTAGAGAGTTTTGGGGTTTGTCAAAACTCTCTATAGTTTAAAAATCGGGGCGTGTAAAGATTTATAAACTGATTTTTGTCACTTATACAAACCAATGATAGGAGGTTTAAAATGGACTTTTATAATATTGTAGAAAAAGCGAGAAAAACAGGAAAAGTCGAGAAAGGGACTAATGAAGTAACAAAAGCAATTGAGCTTGGCACAGCGAAGCTTGTAGTTTATGCAAAAGATGTCGAGCCAAAAGAAATTGTTGCACATTTACCTATGCTATGCAAAGAAAAAAACATTCCTTGCGCGGAAGTCGATTCTAAGCAGAAATTAGGAATTGCAGTCGGAATACCTGTTTCAACAGCTTCTGTGGCAATTATTATTGTAGGTGATGCGGCTGAAGAAATCTCAAAAATAAAATCAAAATAATAATCTTCAATTAATATGGGAGCACAAAAACAACAGAAAGTGAAAGATAAGACTAATGAAGTCACTAGCACCATTATGGGCAGGCTTAGCGAGGAAGAGCCAGTCAATGCTGAAGTTGAACAACTTATTGGAAGAACGGGGGGGAGGGGAGAAGTTACTCAAGTTAGAGCAAAGATTCTTGCAGGAAGAAATAATGGAAGATCATTGCGAAGAAATGTAAAAGGGCCTGTTAAAATTGGAGATTTGATAACCTTAAGGGAAACAGAGATTGAAGCAAGAAGAATAAAGGGCAATCAAGGAAGGAACATTTAAAATGGTGAAATGCAGTTTTTGCGGGAAAGAAGAAAAGTCGTTTAAGGGAATTCATTTGATTAAGAATACAGGGGTTATTGCTTATTTTTGTTCATCTAAATGCCAGAAAAATGCTCTTAAATTGAAGAGAGATAAGAGAAAGTTGAAATGGACAGAAGCTTTTCATACAACTAGAGAAAAATTTAGGGAAAGAGAGGAAGGAAAATTGAAGGCTAAAAAAGAAGAAGTTGTAAATTAATAACTTTTTGTTTAGATTTAAAGATATAGAGAAAACCGATAATTGCCGCACTGCTTAACTAGTTTTCTCTAATGGACAAAAACCTATTTTGTTGTGTTATTATGGACAATTAGGTTGATTAGGTTACTTGGTTTTCCTAATTGTCCATTAGAGATTTAGGGACAAAAAGTAACTCAATTACCCTAAATCTCTATATTAAAGGTTTTATCCATAATAATCAAAATAGTCGTATTTATATTTTCTCGTCGATAAACTGAGTTTTTGAAGAGAAAGATTTTTAAATGGAGATTTATATTATAGCATGTAGAGAGAAAAAACAATGAGGTTCTAAATGGTTGAAAACAAAGGTAAAGAAGAAGCAGTAAAGAATTATGGCTCTGGAAATATTAAGGTTTTAGAAGGCCTTGAAGGAGTAAGACACAGACCCGCTATGTATATAGGCAGCACGAGCAAGCAAGGATTGCATCATTTAGTCTATGAAGTAGTTGATAACTCTGTTGATGAAGCAATGGGAGGATATTGCGACACTATCGATATCTCGTTAAATAAAGATGGTTCTGTGACTGTCTGGGATAATGGAAGAGGAATTCCTGTTGATGTTCATCCTATTTATAAGAAGCCTGCATTGGAAATTGCAATAACAAAGTTGCATGCAGGGGGAAAGTTCGATAAGGGAAGTTATGTTGTTTCAGGAGGGTTGCATGGAGTTGGAATTAGTGTTGTTGCTGCTTTGTCTAAGCATATGAAGGCAACAATAAGGAGAAACGGGCAAAAATATCAACAAGAATATAAAATTGGTAAGCCGCTATACGATGTTAAGGTTGTTGGGAAAGTAGAGAAAGATGACACCGGAACAGAAATTACTTTTCTTCCTGATGATACTATTTTTTCTATAGTAAAATTCGATTTTGCTATTTTAGAGACAAGATTAAGAGAAATTGCTTTTTTGAATAAAGGTTTAAAAATAACATTGATTGACGAAGAAACTGGAAAAAAAGAAGTATTTCATTATGGGGGCGGTTTAGTAGAATTTGTAAAGTGGGCCAATAGATCTAAAGAAGTTTTACATACTAAACCTGTTTATTATACTAAGACTGAAGATAAAGTAACTGTTGAAGCGGCAGTTCAATATAATGCAGGTTATCAGGAGAATGTTTTAGGATTTGTAAATACTATAAACACTGTTGAAGGCGGAACACATGTTGTGGGTTTTAAAACTGCATTGACTAGAGCTATAAACGATTATGCAAAAAAAAATGGAATGATAAAAGATGAAGCTTTGACTGGAGACGATGTTAGAGAAGGATTGACTGCAATTATTTCTGTTAAAATTCCTGAACCGCAATTTGAAGGACAGACAAAAACTAAATTGGGAAATTCTGAGATAAAGGGAATTGTTGACAGCATTTCAACGTCTGCTTTAACTGAATTTTTTGAAGAAAACCCCCCTATAGCGAAGAGAATAGTTATTAAAGCTCTTGAAGCGCAGAAAGCAAGGAATGCTGCAAGAAAAGCTAAGGAACTTGTAAGAAGAAAGAGTGCTTTTTCTGTCGGAGGTTTACCTGGAAAATTAAAAGATTGTTCTAGCAAAAAAGCAGAAAATAGCGAGTTATTCATTGTGGAAGGCGACAGCGCCGGAGGTAGCGCGACTCAGGGAAGGAATAGAGAAACACAAGCTATTTTGCCTTTAAAGGGTAAAATATTAAATGTGGAAAAAGCAAACCATATAAAAATATTATCAAATGAGGAAATTGCAAATTTAATTACTGCTATAGGTACTGGTATTGGGGAGCAATTTAAAATTGAGGATTTAAGATATTCAAAAGTTATAATAATGACAGATGCAGATGTTGACGGAGCGCATATTAGAACTTTGTTGTTAACTTTCTTCTTCAGATTTTTAAGAGCTTTAATTGACAATGGAAATATTTACATTGCTGTTTCTCCGTTGTATAGAATAAAGAAAAAAGGAATTCATTATGTTTATTCAGACGACGAGTTAAAGAAGATGGTTGCAAAACTTGGAGATAATGTTTCTGTTCAGAGATTTAAAGGTCTTGGAGAGATGAATCCTGAACAATTATGGGAGACAACTATGGATCCTAAAGAAAGATTATTAAAGAAAGTAACTGTTGAAGACGCAGCAGCCGCTGATGAAGTTTTCTCAAGGTTAATGGGTGATGATGTTGAATCTAGAAGACAATTTATAGCAGAAAAGGCAAGGGAGGCCGTGATTGATACTTAAAATGATAGAATTAGATGTAGAAATCGAGGCCGAGGGAATGAAAGAAGAAGGATTTCACCCAACAAGAAGGATTGATTTTGATGGATTGCCTAAAGATACATGGAGATATGAAAACGATTCTCATGAGATTTATCTTGTTGTTGAATTAAATGAGAGCAGAAAAGTTAAACTAATCGCACATTATAATTTATTAACTGGAGAAGTTCGCAGGTCGATAAACGGGAGAGTAAATGTTAAGTAAAAAGTTTTGTCCGAATTGCGGGAGCGAGGAAGTCAGGATGGTAGCTAGCGGAATGACTGGAGCATGGATGTGCAAGAAATGCGGGTTTTCAGGAAGTATTTTTCCTGAAAAGGAAATTATTGGGGGGAATATGAACGAAAATTTAAAAAGTAAAATGATTAAAGAAGAAAAAAAGACTGGAGAGAAAAGATGAGTTTAAAGCATATAGTTAATTTACCTCACATAGATTACATTAAAGAATTAAAGGGAAATCCTCTGAGGATAAGAACTGTGGATGGAATTAAGAATATTGTTATAGGAAATATGAGAACCGCCCTTTATTATGCAAGATGGGGAGATTATTATGCTGGGGGAGGATTTAGAAAGGCATCAAAACAGAATTTTCAGGATGCTTACACTACTTTGGGTGATTCAAATAAGAGAATAGACTTATTTCTCAATGATGCTAAAAGTGAAGGAATTGAATTTAATTCTTTGTTAATTAATAATTTAAGAGTGGGCATTAGTGGAATTAGAGAAGTTGTAAAATCTTTTGAAAGAAAATATTTTGAACAAGAAAATGATTTGACTGAGAAGGAAATATTAACTCTAACATGTCTATCTGAGGCAATAGGGGTTGGATAAAAATGGCAGAAGAAAATAATGGAAACGGCGAAGACAAAGCAGAACAAGAAATTCTAGAGGATGAAAAGAAAAGAAGAGAAAAAAACCAAATTGGAAATGAGAAAGGAGTCTTTGGAGTTGAGATTGTTGAAGAAATGGAGAAATCCTATATTGATTATGCGATGTCTGTAATTGTTCAAAGAGCCTTGCCTTCTGTTGAAGATGGTCTGAAACCGGTTCATAGAAGAATTTTATATACGATGCATAATCTTGGATTAGATTCTGGAAAGGCCACAATGAAGTGTGCAAGAATTGTTGGAGATACAATGGGTAAATTGCACCCCCATGGTAATATTGCAATTTACGATGCTTTAGTAAGGATGGCTCAAAACTTTTCTTTAAGATATCCTTTAGTTCATGGGCAAGGGAATTTTGGATCACTTGATGGGGATTCTGCAGCGGCAGATAGGTACACTGAAGCGAAATTAACTAAAATTGCTAAAGAACTTCTTGATGATATAGAAAAAGAAACTGTTAAAATGCTTCCTAATTACGATAATTCGTTGGAAGAACCTGAAACTCTTCCTGGAAAGTTGCCCAATTTGCTGTTAAATGGAGCAACTGGAATTGCAGTTGGAATGGCAACAAATATACCTCCGCATAATTTAAATGAATTGTGTGATGCAATTACTGCTTATATTAACAAACCAAAAATTGAGATTGATGAATTGTGTGAGATTGTTACTGGTCCTGATTTTCCAACAGGAGGGGTGATTGCTGGAAGTGGGATAAAAGAAATGTACAAGACTGGGAAAGGAAGGGTAGTCATTAGAGGAAAAGTTTCTACCGAAGACAAAACTGGGAAACCAGTAATAATAATTAAAGAGATTCCTTACATGGTAAACAAAGCTGAGCTAGTTAAAGATATAGCTAGATTGGCTACAGAGAAAAAATTGTCGGATGTTTCTGATTTAAGAGACGAATCAGCTAAAGGAGAAGTTAGAATTGTTATTGAATTGAGAAAAGGAACTGATCCTAAATATACTATAAATAAATTGTATAAGTTAACAAATTTACAAAGCAATTTTGATGCAAATATTCTTGCTCTAGTTGGAAATCAGCCCAGGGTCTTGACTTTAAAGAATGTTGTAGAAGAATATGTAAAATATAGAAAATTAATGGTTATAAATCGGTCGAAATTTGAATTGCAAAAAGCGAAAGATAGATTGGAATTAGTTTTAGGATTGTTAATTGCATTGAAGAATATTGATGAGATAGTTGATTTTATTAAAAAGAGTAAGAATCCTAGTGAAGCGAATGATGGATTAATTAAAAAGTTTGGTCTAACTGTAAGACAGGCGAAGGCTGTTCTTGAAATGAAACTTTCTCAATTAACTAGGCTGGAAGCAGACAAACTTGAAGATGAGAAGAAAGTTCTTAAAGAAACTATTGCAGAATTAGAAAAGATTTTGGGAAGCGATGATGAAGTATTGAAAGTAATTAAGAAAGAAGTTTCCGAGATAAAAAAAAGTTATGGTGATGAAAGAAAAACAAGAGTCATTAAAAAAGTTGATGAAATTTCTGAGAAAGACATGATTGAGAAAAAAGATGTTGTTGTTTTGATAACTGGTGCAGACTATATAAAAAGAATGGATATTAAATCTTATAGGGAGCAGAGGAGGGGTGGTTCAGGAGTTACAGGGGCGGAGCTGAAAGATGAGGATTTTGTTAAACAGCTTATAACTTGCTCTACTCACGATTATTTATTGTTCTTTACTTCCAGAGGAAGAGTTTATTGGCTTAAAGCTAATGATGTTCCCGCATCTGAAAGACAAAGCAAAGGAAGGGCTCTTGCAAATGTGCTTAACTTAAGAGATGAAAATGTAGCAAGTGTTATGGCAATAAAAGATTTTGAAAAAGGATATTTAATGTTTGTGACTAAATTAGGACAGGTTAAGAAACTTCCATTGAGAGATGTTTCTAAACCTAGGAACTCTGGAGTGAGAATAATGAATTTACCTCTTGATAATTCAGATGTGATTATTGATGTAAGAAGAGTAGATGATAAGCAAGAAACTTTGTTGATTACAAGAAAAGGGCAAGCAATAAGATTTAATTCAGATGAAGTAAGGGCAATGGGAAGAGGCAGTTATGGAGTTCGAGGAATCGATCTTGGCAAGGGTGACGAAGTAGTTTCCCTTGAAGTCTTGCCTCTAGATGGGAAGACGACAATATTAACTGTGACTAATAAAGGGTTTGGTAAAAGGTCTGCATTGGGAGATTATAGATTGACAGGAAGAGCTGGAAAGGGAGTAATCAATTTAAAGACAAATGATAAAACTGGAGAGGTTATAGGTTCTCTAAGTGTGGGAGATAATGATTCTGTTATTGCAACGACTAAAACAGGAATGGTACTTCGTGTTAATATGAAAGATCTTCGTGTAATGGGGAGGGCGACGCAAGGCGTGCATGTTGTAAGATTAAAAGACAATGATAAAGTCGCAGATATTGTCCTTGTGCCGAGAGAGGAAAGTATTCCTGAAGGCGAGCAGAAAGAATTGAAAGTTTAGGAGAAGTATCTGCTCACCTTTATGAAGTAAGAAATAATTTTTTAAAATGTTTGTAAGAAAAATAGCCGATTATACATCTTTTCCCCGATTGAGTTAGATTTTTAGGAAAAGATGTATTAGAGATTTCAGAACTATAGCTACAGACTTTAGTAATTCCTCAAGTTTGTCTGTAGCTATATTCGGGAGAACAAAATAGCAATAAGGAATTATTTTGGTCTTCCGCTATAAATTCTAACATCGCCATCGGAAATCTCTATATTTATACTTGCCATAGACGTTTATTAATAATAGTCAATCAATTAAATTCTTCCACAATTGAGATACAGAGATTCTCGATAATTTGGTTACATTTGGTTCGGTAATCTCTGTCTATACATTCCCGTTTTTTAGTAACTGAATCAACGGGAATGTCTATAATTGAACAATTATAAAAGTTGTATAGAGATTTAGGGTAATTGAGTTATAGACATTT
>Ga0209542_10009916_pt1 | contig 17332 bp, 22 predicted proteins | sample RifCSPhighO2_01_FD_184028 | JGI IMG/M metagenome (GOLD analysis project Ga0209542, IMG submission 184028) | Soil microbial communities from Rifle, Colorado - Rifle CSP2_plank highO2_0.1 (SPAdes) (version 2) | ecosystem: Environmental > Terrestrial > Deep subsurface > Rock core/Sediment ...
TAAATTTTTAGAATTAAGGCTCTTTTTCTTCTTCAATCTTTTTATCATCTCTTTCTCACTCATTTTCAACAGTGTTTTCAGGACATTGTCGGGAACATCAGCCTTGAAATCTTCCTTTAATTCAAGTAAAAACTCATACAGAAAAACAACAAATAAAGGTTTTTCCAGTTCAGTTTGATGCATTGCCTCTTCTATTATTGTATTCCATCTAACATTGTAATTTTTTATTATCTCAAAAGCATCTTCCCTGTCTTTTGCTCTTTCAGTTGCAGATTTCAATAGTATAATATCTTCAGGAGAAGCAATCTTAATTGTTAAATTCTCAAATGCATAAACCTTCTTAACTCTTTTAATAATAGTATCGCTCAGTTTGAAGCATATAATTTCCTTACAAAATAAATCAAACCTCGTCTCTTTTCCTTCCATCATGACTGGCTTTTTATCAATAGTCTCGTAGTTTTTGAATATTTTTATGTTGGTTTTTTCTTCAAAGCCGGAATCATAAAGGGCCTTCTTGACTTTATTCAAGTCCTCTCTGCTTGTAAAAACAAGATCAACATCTTTTGTTGCCTCCTTAAGACCATAAAACATCATTGCATTTCCACCTATTGCTATGCATTCAACTCTCTCTTTAAGCTCTCTGCCAACTATTTTAAACAATTCCAGCTGTTGCTCAAAGCTAATCATTCTTTATACGCCTCTAAATCAGCCTTGTTGAAGGGTAAATATATATTCCATATCTTTTCTATATGCCCTAAATTCTTGCTCTTCATGTTCTTTATTATATACTTATTATCCACTTCACTCTTTAACAAGCTATTCCTTATTCTTTTGTCCATCCTTTTGACTTTTATAACAGTTTTTGCAACATCATACAATGCCCCTACTTTTCTCCCAACATTATTCTTATTTGCATAATAATTCAGTTTAGGCCAATTTTTCACCTTGCCAAATAGACCAAGACTAGCAAGAATAGTCCTAAACTCTTTAGTATTTATGGCAATTATTATTGCTTCCTCTATGCTTAATTTTCTGCCATAAATTCTATCATCTTCATAAGGAGAATATATCCTGACTTTAGAATTTTTGTCCAATATCTCATAAAAGCCTGGATTTCCAGCTTCTCTTTCTTTTAATGTTTTTACCTTATACATCCTTATTTTTCTTGAGCCATAGATAGTTTCTTTTATATTGCCCTTTTTTCTCAGCAAGGAAACATAATTCACTGCTGTTTTTTTACTTACATTAAGAATTTTTGAAATAGATGATATAGTTTGCAAGCCTTCCAATCTCTTTGCTAATCTAAGAATATTCATTTTACATCACATCTCTTTATCATAATAAGTGACGTATAAAAACTATTATATAAACTTTTCTATAATTTTTAAGATTGGTTGCATTTATATTGTGCAATATATATAAATATGTGTTATCCTAAAATTATTTTTATTATATTAATTAATCTATATCTTTTAATATATATAAAGGGATAGTATTATTTATAAAAACAAAAAATAAATATTCACTATGTTTGGAGTCAAACTTAAAGAACGCGTTTTAGTTCAAATTTTTGAAGAGCTTAAAAATAGTCAAAAAGAATTAGATGAAATAGAAACGCTATACAGAAGAAGTAAATCTACTGGATATTTAAGAGATGCTAAAAAGGCTTTTATAACGAATAGAAATAGAGAATTTGAGGGGCTTAAAAAGACAATAATGCCAAAAATTAGTTCCATGATAGAATCTCCAGAGGTATTACAAAGACTGATGTTATCTTACATTCAGTATCTTGCTTTCAACAAGATTTTTATATAAAGAATGTCATTTATTAATCAATGTATAAAATATTTATAGCAAATAGAAAAACAGAGAGAAAACTAATAGAATATATGAGGATAAGAAAGGATATAAAAGAAAAATTAGAGAAATTAAGAACTAATCCAAGAGAAGATATTGGAGCTCATCCTCTTCATGGAAGGTTAGATAGCAAATGGAGTTGCTGGCTTGGTTCTAATATAAGAATAATTTACTCAATAAAAGATGATGACAGACTAATTATTATAGAAGCAGTTGGAACTCACAAGATATATTAATACTTCAATTCTTTTATCTTTCCGAGTTTTATATTTTTCTCACTTTCAAAGACCTGTGTCATTATTTCTGGATCTTGAAGTATCTCTATCGTCTCTTTCATACCCTCATATTCCTTCCTTGATATTATTATAGTTTCTTGTCTCATTGCAATTATTGTATGTTTCCCATATTTATAAAACTTATCTTACATTCAGTATCTTGCTCTCAACTTCCCCATGCGCAAGATTATTCAGCTTGTCAAAGAATTCTTCCTGAGCGCCGGCAGGAACTTCCACAACAGCGACAAGGCTTCCATCATTCTGCCATTCATCCTTCAGCAACTTTCCATACTGCTTAAGTATCGAATAGCATTTTCCGGCATATGCTCCTGGAATCTTGATTGCAATTTCCCTTACCTCATATTTTAGGGGAAGTATAGCTCTCATCTTGGGCAGTATACTCTTCAGCTGCTCCTCTATTGGCTTGAATTCATCTATGTTCACCTTGGATTCATCAAGCGCCATCTCAATCCTTTGCGGGGGGTGGGGTAACCCTGTGTTTGGGTCAACAGCATTCCTGTGGATGTTATTCACTATCTGTTTTCTTTTTTCATCCCTCATCTTCTTCTTGTACTCAGAAGTCAGCTGTATTTCCCCTTCAAGTATTATTGTCTTTGCAATCTCTTTTTTATTCTCTGTCTTAAAGAATTTCATCAGGTCAGAGGCATGCTCCCCTTTCTTCACGTCCTTGAATATGTCATTGGTCGCAAGAATATCGTCCAAGTCTGTGTCCTTTCCTTTTTTCAATTCCAGAGCTTTCTCGCAATCCACTAGAATCTCGAAAGTATGCTCCCCTTTTTTAAGTCTTGCAACTATTGCATCATCTATGTTGACCATATTATTTTAAGCTAATCCAAATTTTATAAAGATTTGCTTTAAAAAATTATTATTTACTTCAGCTTGTTCAAATCATTTACGCTTAATTTCATAAATTTCTTGTCAGAGGTTTTTATAACTGCAGCATCTATCCTTTCCATGTCAAAATTCTTTCCCTGAATCTTCCTCAAGATTCTCAGGCACAGCTTCAAGCCTTCATTCAAGGTTATGCTTTCCTTGTATTCTTTTTTGAGCATATCCTTTATTTCATCATCACTGTCGCCGATAGCTGTTGCTTTGTATTGAAAATAGATTCCTGTTGGATCTGTCAGGTACAAGTCACAATCATCATTGACGCCGGCAATCAGCAGGGAGACTCCAAAAGGCCTTGCCCCCCCTACCTGGGTGTAATACTGCTTTATATCGCATATGTTTTTCACCAGGCTCAATGTGTCTATAGGGCTGTCATAAGTGACCCTGTTCTTTTGCGCCATCACCCTTCCTATATCAATCAGAACTCTTCCATCGCTCACAATTCCCGAGGCAGTTGCCCCTATATGATCGTCTATCGGGCTTACTTTCTCTATTGAGCTGGGAATTATCAATGGCTCGCTTATTCTCTTGTCAGCTATGAGCAGGACTCCATCCCTGCACACCATCCCCATTGCAGTGGTTCCCTGCTTTACAGTTTTCTTTGCATACTCAACCTGCAATAATCTTCCATCAGGACTGAACATAATAGAAGTTCTGTCATAACCCATCATTTGATGTTGCATTTGTTCCATTTTATCAACCTCCGATAAACTTGATTCTTGCCTTTTTCAATGTTCCTGAAACGCCTATTGTTTCAACAATGAAATTTCTTATAAGCATCAAGGCAACTCTTGTCTTGTCAACATATTTGTTGTTCACCTTTATAATTCCTTTGTTTTTTTTAAAATCATCTAATATTAAAATATTTGCTTTCGCATACTCAAATTCCCCCAAGAACTGAAGGATTGCCTTTTTCATTTCATTTTTTATTTCATCAAGGGTATATTTCCGATTATCCTTTATTTCATAGGCAAGATACCTGTTTTTTTCCTTCAATGTTGGCAGGATTACTCTCATGGATTATAAAAGGGCTTTTTGTTTATAAGATTTATGATTATATTTATATAATTTTAAGTTAGTGATAATATATGCCAGTAAACCCAGGAATTGATTACAATCTAGCAGAGCAGGAATACCATCAGGCCAGAAACAGCTCCGAAAAGCTGAAGGCACTGCAGAAGATGTATTCAACTGTCCCAAAGCACAAATCATCTGAGAAATTAGTGCAGTGGATAAAGGATCAGATAAAGAAATACAAGGAGTTGTCAGAAAAGGAAAAGCAGGCAAAGAAAGGCTCCTCATACTTCTCGATAAAGAAGGAGGGTGCAGCAAGAGTATCAATAGTAGGTCTTGCAAATTCAGGGAAATCAACTTTGCTGTCTAAGCTGACGAATGCAAAGCCACGGATATCAGAGCAGAAATTCACAACTAAACTCCCGGAAGTTGGGATTATGGATTACAAGGGAATTAAGCTCCAGATGATAGAGCTTCCCGCAATAACAAAAAATTATAACGAAGCAAAGCATGGCTTGTTTTTCCTGAGTGTTGCAAGGGAATCAGACTTAATAGTTATTATTCTAAAGGACAAGTCAGAGCTGGAGCTGATAAAAGAAGAATTAAAGCAGAATGACATCGATAAAAGGACATTGCTGTATCAGAATGATGACATAAAAGAATTCAGGGATGACATCTGGAAAAGCCTCAACCTGATAAAAATTTACACAAAGCAGCCTGGAAAGGAAAAGGATCATCCTCCGATTGCATTGAAAAAAGGCTCAAAGATAATTAATATAGCAGAGATCATTCACAAGGATTTCATAAGAAAATTCAGGTTTGCAAGGGTCTGGGGAACATCAGTGAAGCATCAGGGTACAAGGGCTGGTTTGGATCATGCGCTGAATGATGATGATGTGGTTGAACTGCACATGGAATAATAAATGTTATAAACTTTTACAGGATGATGTTAAAATGAAAGAGATTCTTGATTATTACAATGCAAGAAAAAATGAAATAATATCAAGGCTAAAGGAATTTGAAGAAAATAAGGATTATTTTTATGAGATGTGCTTCTGTCTTTTAACCCCGCAGTCACCTGCAAAGGCTGCATGGAGCTCAATACTTAAATTAAAGGATGCAGGCTTCAGAAACAAGAATGTGAACCCTGAAAGATATATAATAGGCGATGTTAGATTTCACATGAACAAGTCAAGATATCTTCTTGAATTGAAGGGCAAGTATGATTTTATTCTAAAAAATATAAAGAAGATAAAAGATTCTCAGGAATTAAGGGAGTTTCTTGTTAAAAACGTCAAAGGCTATGGCTACAAGGAATCAGCGCATTTTCTCAGGAATACAGGCTATAAGAATCTTGCAATATTAGACAGGCACATATTAAAGAATTTGTTAAGAAATGATGTGATAGATGAAATACCTAAAAGTTTAACGCCAAAGAAATATCTTGAGATAGAATCCAAGTTTCTTGAATTCAGCAAAAAGATAAATATCCCGATGGATCATCTTGACCTGCTGTTCTGGTCAAAGGAAACAGGGGAGATATTCAAGTGAAGCATATTAAACAGTTGAAAGAATTGGAAAGATATGGTTCTAAAAAGAGATTGGCGGCAGAAGATTGGAAGGAGCCATGGCAGACGCTGATAGCAACTGCTCTTTCAGCAAGAACAAGGGATGATACCACAATACCTATAGCAGACAATTTATTCTCAAAATACAATTCTCTAAAGAAATTATCAAGGGCAAAAACAAGCGATGTTGAGGGGATAATAAGGAAGGTTAATTATCATAAGACAAAGTCAAGGCACATCATTGATTGCGCAAAGATGTTGATTAAATATTACAAGGGAGAAGTCCCTCTTGAGTTTGATAAATTAGTGGAGCTTCCCGGAGTTGGGAGGAAGACGGCAAATGTATTCTTGGCAGTAATGGGAAAGGACACGATAGGCATAGATACTCATTTAAGCTATACAAGCCAAAAACTTGGATGGACAAAAAACACTAAACCAGAAAAGATAGAAAAAGATTTACAAAAGTTATTTCCGAGAGAATACTGGGGGAGACTCAATTATATAGTGGTTCGTTTTGGTCAGACACATACTGGCAGAAAAGAAAAAGACAGATTGTTAGATGAAATAAAAAAGATTTAAGTGCGCCATAAGCAATCCCTGCTTGATGCAACAAATAACTATATTTCTTCTTTAAGTGCTTTTACATCTGGAAACAATAAAAATATCATCCCCTCTGCTATTGCCTTCAAGTCGCGCACATACATACTTGAACCACTTTGGAGAGAATATCCTGGAGTGATATCAAATCTTATCCTCCTCATCAAATCAGAGGCATCAAGCACTGATCCGCAAGGTTTGCAATCCCCCCAAAGACCCCATACAAATCCTTGATTGCTCACTTCCAGATCCATCTCGATTCCCGTTGGCCTTACAAGTGCACCACAAAATAAAGGGTTATAACCCTCAGGCATATCAATTACAATGCCTGCAAGAGTTTTTCTCTGTATGCCTATATTTTTCATAAATGTCAACGCACTAGCCAGCAAAGTATTATAATGCTGTGAAGCTTCTAATCTTTCTCTTGAAATGTTTTTCAGTGCATCAGCAAAGAATCTTGCATATTCTTCATAACATGTAATTTCATTCATCCTCATCTTTTCTTGCACATTATTATATCATGCAGATACTCTGGTGGACTTGTCGGAGCAATCTCTTCAGGAATATGGCCATAATTCAAGGCATAATTCAATGCAAACAATTTTCCCATCTGAGCTACAAATGCACCTTGCGTATTATCTAATGGAATATCTCCTATTTTATACTGTGCAAAAGGAAAGTCACTAACAACATCAGGATAAGGATAACCATTTCCTTTTTTGGCAATTGTAATTAACTGATCTACAATATATGCCACATCTCTCAAAATATGATCTTTCGTCTCTCTATCAAGTCTTCTTTTAAACCCATCCATAAATTCTGGAGCCTTATCCTCAACAAGGCCATCTACAAGAGGCAGACTAACAAAGCCAACAATAGATTTTGGCACATAACCTTCGGTAAGTGCATAATAAATCAATGAAAATTCATTTACTCTTTCAAGCAGATAATCATCAGCCCTAATCTCGGGAATTCTGCTATTTTCCCTTAGAGGATAATGTTCCTCTATTTCCTTCAATCTAGAACAAATATCTCTTATTATATGACCCTCTGATTTAACGTGTTTTGTATCTTCTGAATGCGAGGCTATAATTCTCAGATCATTCAATGGATTAAAATTCCAAAATTCGGTTTCTCTTGGTTTTTTAATTGCTTCTTCTAGTACTTCTTCTGGTACTCTTTCTCTTCTTAATCTTTCAGCTAAAGTTTCCCTTTTCATTCTAACCCCCTGAATTTCTTGATGAATTTCATAAAAAGCAGAAGAAAGCCCTATTTATAAATCTTATCATTTGTTACTATCTAAAAAAGACTAATAATCCCCCTCTTTAGCAATGTTTGCTTGAATCTTTTCATACCAAACTTATCCTTCAAGTAACTAACCGCCTTTTCAACATCAAACTCCTTGCATGAAAACAGGTCAAGATAAAATTTTCCTTCCTCGGGATAAGTGTGAATTGAAATGTTGCTCTCGCTCAAGATTATGAATCATGTAATTCCTCCAGTATCCCATTCTTTTGGAGTGGCTCTTATCACTTTAGCTCTCGTCAGAGTATGCATATCGATGATCTTTGGAAGTTCTGTCAGGATACTTTTTATGAATCTTTTATCATCAAGAATTTTTGGATTTATTCCAATACCATCTATTATCGGGTGATTCTCATTTCCATGGATTTTTTCAACTTCCATATTTGATATAGGAATTATATCCTATAAAAATTTATAAAATTATCTTTTAAAGCATTCAAACACAATCAAAGGAAACAATATGGTTGCATCCCCGAATACTTTTATTGACTTGTCATTTGGCTTTATCTTTCCCCACGATATTGCTTCCTCCGGCAGTGCTCCTGCATCACTGCCGTCGAACTCCTGCGCATTATTCAGGTAAACTGCATAATCTGAGCCTCCCCTCATCAGATTTGCATTCACGATGTGATGTTTCACCATTCCAGAGCCCAATATAATAACCCCTGTTTTCTTTGAGGTCATCGCTATTTCATTTATCTTCTTCAAGTCATTTGCGATGTCAATCTTGAAATCAGGATTCTTGAACAGGTAAGAATAAATCATGTCTCCTATGCTTCCATCAGTCAATGCAGGGCAAAACACGGGAATGTTATTCTTGTAGCACCAATAGTAAATTGATTCTTCATTATCAATCTCTCTTCCCAATATCTCAACAAATTCAGAAGGATTAATCGGCTCTTTTATTTTATCCAAAATGGGAATCAGAAAATCCTCAAATTTTATATATCTCTCATTAGGGACCAGAATATTTCCAATCCTGTTGATTCCCTTGTCTCTTAACTGTTTTCCACTTAATTTAAAATCCCCTAATAAAAAAGGGCCAAGACATTTGATGATATCTTCCTCGACGCCACCAGCAGTTGTAACAATCACGTCAATCATCTTATGTTCCGCCAGATATTTGAAAATATCTCTCAATCCAGAGCTCACCATGCTTGAAGTATACCCGAAGAATATGATGCACTTCTCTTTCCTCATCTCTTTGATGATGTCCATCACCCTGTAAATCTCGCTTGCAGAATGCCCTGTTGTCTTGTATGATTCAATCAGATTACTAATATTAACTTCCTTGTTGAAATCTATACCTTTGATTTTCTCAAGGTTATCAGGCTCCTCAGATTCCTTGAGGATATTCTTCTTGAACTTGTCTATGTAATCCATAATAACATTAATAAGGAAGGGTTTATAAAATTAATTTGAATCTTGAAGAAATGATAACATTCCTAAAAAAGCCGGACAAGGAAGAGGATATTCTTAAGATTTTCAATCCTCATGCGAAAGAATGGTTTCTTAAAAAATTCAAGAGCTTCTCAGAGCCGCAGAAATATTCAATATTAAGGATACATAATAAAGAAAACATTCTTGTTTCATCCCCTACAGGCTCAGGCAAGACTCTGACGGCATTTCTTTCAATACTGAATGAATTAATCACATTATCAGAAAACAATCTTCTTGAAGACAGGATTTATGCAATATACATAAGTCCACTTAAGGCATTGTCTAACGACATTTTTTTTAACCTTGAGCAGCCATTGAAGGAGATAGAGGAATTAGCAGATAAAAAATTCAACATAAGAGTTTCTGTAAGGACAGGTGACACTTCCACATCAGAAAAGCAGAAGATGCTGAAGAAATCACCCCATATATTCATTACAACGCCTGAATCTTTTTCTTTGCTATTGACTTCAGTTAAATTCATGGAGCTTATGAGAAACGCAAAATATGTGATAGTTGATGAGATTCATGCTCTTGCAGAAAACAAGAGGGGCTCTCATTTGTCTTTATCATTGGAAATATTAAACTATCTGAAAGGGGAAGATTTTACGAGAATAGGGTTGTCTGCAACAATAAGCCCTTTGGAAGAAGTTGCAGGATTTTTAGTCGGCAGTAATAGAAACTGCAGCATAGCGGATATTTCATTCAATAAAAAGATGGACCTGAAAGTCCTTTCCCCGGTAAAGGATTTGATTAATACAACTTATGAAGAGACAAGCAGCGAAACTTACAATCTGCTGAATAGATTGATACAGGATCACAAGACAACTTTGGTGTTCACAAACACAAGGTCAGCAACAGAAAGGGTTGTTCATAATCTCAAGGAGAAATTTCCGGAGTTATACGCTGAGAATATAGCAGCCCATCACGGCTCATTGGACAAGACACACAGGCTAGAAACAGAAAAAAGAATGAGGGAAGGAAAATTAAAATGCATTGTTTGCTCAACCTCTCTTGAATTGGGAATTGATATCGGTTTCATTGACTTGGTTATTTTGTTAGGATCTCCAAAATCAGTTGCAAGAGCTATGCAAAGATGTTTGCCATATAATTCTAGAATACTTCTTAGTGATGGAACATATAAAAAAATAGGCGAAATTGTTGAAAATAAGATAAATGCAAAAATTTTATCTTATGATAAAGGCAGAGGATTTATTGAAAACAGAATTATTAAATATCATAAGGATCTCTCTAAAGAATTAATAAAAATAATATTACACTCTGGATTAGAGTTAGAATGTACTAATGAACATCCATTACTAACAAAAAAAGGGTGGAAACTGGCAAGAAATATAAATATCAATGATGAGATAGCAGAGATATTTAATTTTGAAATCAACAATGTTCCATTCATATATGAAGTAATTAATCAAAAATATTTTTATATTGAAAACAGAGAAGATTTTCTCAGAGATATTACTGACAAATATGTCAGAAATAAAAATATAAGTTACACAGAATTTGCAAAAATTATTGGGATAAAACAGAATCATTTACAAAATTATCTAAGAAAAAAAGGAAAAAGAAAAGGAATAAGATCGGATATATTCTTAAAAATAATGAAAGTTTGCAGAATTAAGAAAGTATATTATCTAAATTATTTAAGAGAAATAAAGAGCAAATCATGGCATAGAAGACCAATCCCCTTAAAATTTAATAAAGATTTTATGTGGCTTTCCGGGATAGTTGCATCTGATGGTTCAATCACACAGCACAAAATAACAAAAGAATATAAAATAAAAATTGGAAATAAAGATATTGAACTCTTAAAGGAATGCCAGAAGATATTTAATGAATATGGATTTTACCCAAATATACTTAAAAACAAGAATAATTTCTACACATTAGAATGTGGTTCAAGATTATTATCTGAGATGATGTTAGTTTTGGGAATAAAAAAAGGCAAGAAAAGTCATGTTATAGAAATATCTGATATCTTAAATAAATTTCCAAAAGAACTGTTCATTCCTTATTTGGAGGGAGTTTTAGAAGGTGATGGAAATGTAAATGATAATAAAATAATATTTTCAGCTAGTAGGAATTTTATTGTTGGAATCCACAACAGATTAAATAGGATTGGAATATATAACTATTTTAAAAAAGACGAGGCAAAAGTTTCAAGATTAATAAAAAAAATAAATAACGATGAGATATATTGCTTATACATTTCAAGAAATAAGCATGTCAAAGATTTTGTGAAATATTGCACTTTCAGGGGGAAAAAATCAAGAATTTTAAAGAATAAAAAATTTCCAATCTACAAGAAAGATAATGATATTGATAAAAATATATGCTGGACAAGGGTATTATCAATAAAAAAAGATGAAACTGAAAATCCTGTTTATAACATAACTTTAGAAAGTAGTCCAAACAATTATTTTGTTGAAAGTATTCTAACTCATAACTGTGGGCGTGCAGGACATCGTCTCCATGATGAGATAAAAGGAAGAATAATAGTTTTAGACAGAGATGATCTTGTTGAATGCTCTGTTTTATTGAAGAATGTAATTGAAAAAAAGATAGACAAGATACATATCCCTAAAAATCCCCTTGATGTCCTTGCACAGCAGGTTTACGCAATGGCAATAATAAGTAGGTTCAGCACGAGGGATTTATTTAATGTAATAAAAAAAGCATATCCTTACAGGGATATTGAGATGAAGGAGTTCAGGGAAATTCTTGATTATCTTGCAGGGGAATACAATTCTTTGGAAGACAGGCACGTCTATGCAAAAATATGGTATGACAAGGAAAATGAGATGATAGGCAAAAGAGGAAAGCTTGCAAGGGTGATTTACATGACAAATATAGGCACAATACCTGAAGAGTCAATGGTAAAAGTAAAGATAAACAACCAGGTTATAGGAACGATAGATGAGTCCTTTCTTGAAAGGCTTAAGCCAGGAGATGTTTTTGTTTTGGGTGGATCAACTTACACTTTTAGGTATTCAAGGGGCCAGACTGTTCAGGTTTCTTCAAGCGTCCAAAGACCCCCTACAGTTCCTTCATGGTTTTCAGAAATGCTTCCCTTGTCATTTGACCTTGCTCTGGAAATAGGAAGATTCAGGCATCTAATGTCCCAAAAAATAAGCAAGCCAAAAGAAGAAGTCATTGATTTCATAAATGAATACCTGTACATAGATGAGTATGGCGCTGAGGCAATTTACAGTTATTTCAATGAGCAGTACTTATTCACGAAGGAAATCCCCACAAACAGAAAAATATTGATAGAGCATTATTCTTCAGAGGATGATAATAAAATAATATTTCACACTTTATTTGGAAGAAGAGTTAATGACTGTCTTTCAAGGGCATTGGCATATGCAATCTATAGGCTAAGTCATAAGGAAGTTGAGATAGGGATAAACGACAATGGCTTTTATGTCTCAGGAAAGAAGATACAGGCTTTCCAAGGTTTGAATTTAATTAAATCAAATGAAATAAGAAAAATTCTTGACTTGGCAATAAACAATTCTGAAGTCCTGAAAAGAAGGTTCAGGCATTGTGCCGTAAGATCCTTGATGATATTAAGGAGCTACAAGGGAAAATCAAAAAGGGTTGGAAAGCAGCAGATAAGCTCCATGCTTTTGATAAACGCGGTAAAAAGAATCTCGAATGATTTTCCAATCCTGAAAGAAGCCAGGCGTGAAGTTCTTGAAGATTCAATGGACATTAACAGCTTGAAGATAGTTCTTGAAAGAATAGAAAAGAAAGAAATTGAAGTTAAAGAAATTTATACAAAGATTCCAAGTCCATTTGCATTTAATATTGCTCTTCAAGGAAGAACAGACATGCTAAGAATGGAGGACAAGGTTAAATTCCTTAAGGACATTCACAGGCTTGTTCTGATGAAGATTGAAAACCCATAAAAAAGTATCTTGATATTTTTTCCTATCATATGATAATTTATATAATCAATTGATATTCAGGATTATTATTCTTCATTGTAGTACATAACAGTAAAATTTATATAATTGTAGTACATAACTAATTTATGGTTTTTGAAAAACAAGTAGAAGTAAAGGGAAACAAATACTGGATATTGATTCATTCAGCTAGGGACGGAAAGAAAGTAATTCAAAAAAAGAGATATATCGGGAAAGTGCTTCCTCCAAGGAAAAATCTTGAGCAGATAAAGTATGAATTCTTGAGAGATATATCAAAAAATAAGTTAAATTCAAGGAAGGACATCCAAAGAATAAAAATCAAGATCATTCCCTTGCTTAAAAAGTACAAGATAGCAAAGGCAGGAATTTTTGGGAGTTATGCTCGCGGAGATTACAAGAAAAATGGTGATATTGACATATTGATACAGCCTCCAAAAGGAATGGGGCTTGAATTCGTGGGGGTTAAACTTGATCTTGAGGATAAGTTGAAAAGAAAGGTTGACTTGGTAACTTACAAAAGTATACATCCCATGATAAGGAAACAGGTTCTTAAAGAGGAGATAAAAATAATATGAAAAGAAACCTCAATTTATTCATCAATGACATCATGGAAGCAATATTGAGCATAGAATCCTTTTCAAAGAAATTAAACAGGGAAAGCTTGTCAGGAGATGACTTAATACAAAGTGCAATCATGAGGAAGATAGAGATAATAGGGGATGCCGTGAAAAATGTGCCAAATGATTTCAGGATCAAGTACCCGGAAGTTGAATGGAGGAAAATTGCAGGATTAAGGGATATAATTATTCACACATATTTTGATATTGACTTGGATGTCATGTGGGAGATAATCAAAAGAGATTTTCCAAGACTTAAGAAACAAATTGAAAATATATTGAAGAATCTTAAAGGTTAGTTTTTTAAGTTTTGATTATAATAATAATACAATGTACAAGCTATCCCCTTCATCACTTGGATTAATGAAAGAATGCCCCAGATGTTTTTGGCTGACACAGCATAAAGTGTGGAAAAGGCCTGATTCTATATTTCCATCTCTTCCTAACGGGATGGACAGGATACTAAAAGAGCATTTTGACAATTTCATGAAGAGAGGAAAACTGCCTCCTGAACTTTGCAATGATGATTGTGACGGCATGAAATTATTTGATGATGTTGAGAAGCTTAAAGAATGGAGGGACAACAAGAGGGGGATAAGGTTTACTGACAATGAAGGGAATATATTGTTCGGGGCTGTGGATAACATTCTTGTTCATGGCAAGAAATTAATAGTCCTTGATTACAAGACGCGAGGCTATGCACTAAAGGAGGACACCCCTAAATATTATCATGATCAGATTGACATCTATAATTTCCTGTTGGTCAAGAATGGCTATGATGCCGAGGATTATGGCTTCCTGCTTTTTTATTATCCTGACAAGGTTCTCGAGACAGGAGAGATCATATTTGAGAATAAATTGGTTAAGTTAAAGGTAAATTTTAAAAATGGCGAGAATATATTTGCTAAAGGGCTGAAACTGCTTAATGGAGAATGCCCTGAAGAAAGGTGCGAGTGGTGTGTGGGTGTGAAATATGGGTAGCGGAAAAAGAAATTACAGAGCAATGAGATTTAGTAGTAGATTTCATAAAAAGAAAGAAATGCCTAAAGAAGAAACTGAAAGGAAAGAACCAAGTAAAGAAGATATTGATAGATTGGTTGCTTTGTTTCAGAAAAAGAAGAATTAATCAAAAAGATCCTTTTTTTAAATTTTAAGATTATTAATATTTTATGGAGTATTCCCTTAAAGATAAAAATGGTGGAAAAGCTTATTCATTTAAAGAGATTAAGTTGAATGGTGTAACTATTGGCGTCTTCGCTGGAAATAGAGGATATAATCCTGATCATGATATCTTGATTAAATACAAAGAGGATGGAAAGAGAGTAAGAACTCCAAAACATATTCATTGGGTTATAGATGTATTAATAAAAAAAGAACATAATAAAGAACTTACATTAAGATTTTTAAGATATCTCAGAGATATGTATGACAGAGTTAAAGGATTTGAAAGTAAACAAGATAGGGATAAATGTGAATTAACTGAAACGACTTATGAAAAATTAAAAGAATTTGAAGAACTCAATCGCTATGGAGAATATTCTGTGGAGTTTATAGGTCACCTTATTGAATTAATGATAAAGATGGAGAAAAATATGCCTCCCGAAAATCCAGCAAGAGTCTTTAAGGAATTAATAGACTCTATGTTAAAGGAAAAAGATATATTTGTTATTGTAAGTAAGGCAACACAAAAGCGTTGAAAACATAATATGAAATCTTACACATTTGATGAAAAAGATGAGTTCTCTAAAAATGGAATAAAATCTGTTTGTTCTTATCTTAATACTCTCAAAAAAACAATTGAAATAAAAAATGTTGAAGATGACAAAGAATATCAGAAAAATGGAATAGACTTAGTTTGGATTTACAGAAAAGGGAAGAATAATGTTATGATCTCAATAGAAGTTAAAACTGATAAATATATAACAGGAAACTTTTGGCTAGAAACATTAAGTAACGAAAGAATTGGAACTCTTGGTTGTTTTGTTAAGTGTAAAGCGAGATATTTATTTTATTATTTCATCAATTGGAAGAATATGTATATAATTCCAATGAAAAAAGCAAGACCTTGGTTTCTTGAGAATATTAACAGGTTCAAGGAGAGTAAAACTTCTACAAAAGACATAAATAATAATCACCAACATATAACAGTCGGAAGGCTTGTCCCTATTAATATTATGATGAAGGAAGTTGAAGGAATAAAGTTAGTAAAAGAAGTTACAAAATTAGATAAATTTACTTCTCAAAAATAATCTCTGCTTCAGTATCATTTAATTTTCTTTGTCCTTCATTCATTCTCTTTTTTATTATAGGTAGATATCTTTTATTTAGTTCAATGCCTATTGAATTTCTGTTATATCGTTTAGCTACATAAGAAGTTGTTCCAGAACCCAAGAATGGGTCTAAGACTATATCACCTTCATTAGTACAAGATAAGATTATTCTTCTTAATAACTCTTCAGGTTTTTGAGTAGGATGCTCTCCAGCCCATTTTTCTTTTTTTGGAGTTAACGGTATAGACCAAACATTTCTAGTTTGTTTATCTTTTGGATTTAGATTATCTTCTATTTCTTTCTTAGTTACTTCGTAATTAAACTTCCACTTTTGACCATTTCCATTTTTAGAGGCCCATATTAAATGTTCGGTGCTTTCTGTAAAAAATCTACAAGTTATATTTGGCTGAGCATTTGGTTTATACCAAACTATGCTATTGTTTATTTTAACATCATTATAATTCTGCAAAATAAAACCGACTTGATATATATTATGAAATGATCCAGATATCCATAAACTTCCACCATGTTTTAAAACCCTCAATGCTTCTTTGATCCAGTTTAAATTAAACTGAAAATATTCATCTTTGGAAAACATGTCCCACTGTTCTTGCATTGTGATATGGTTACTATATTTCCATCCTAATCCCTTCTTCTTAGACATATTGTAAGGAGGATCAGCAAATATTAAGTCTACACTTTCATTTGGCAATTCTTTTAATTTTTCTAATGAATCACCTATTTTTATTATATGTTTTGTTTTCATTTTCCTCTCTCTTTATCCCAATAAGGACTCTTACATTTAGGACACACTAAAGGTTTATTAGAATTTCTAGGGAACCATTTATGATCACATCTTTCACAAAAATAACCTCTTAAATTAATCTCCCCCATCTTACCTATTAATAATATACTATCAATATATAAAGATTATTATAATAAAAGATATAATTCAGTTAAGTAATAAGTTTTTATATGACAAAATCATAAAAAATTTATGGTAAGATTCTTTAACAAAAGTTTGAGATCACATCAATCTAAGGACTATAATAAAATTTCTGATTTAATGAGCGATGAAACTTCCCTTAAGTTGAGAGAATTATTAAAACTTCATATTAAAGATTTTTATTCAATATCACCTTATGAATATGAACATCTCTTTGAAAAATTGCATGTTAATATTGGAATAAACAATTTAGAAAGATTTGATAAAATCTATGATAATGATTTCAATATGAAAGATTTATCATTAATCTTTGATTTAATCTTAGAAAGTTATATTAGAAATTGGTGGATGGATGGAGGATACTTTATAGATTTTATAGATGATATTAATGATTTTTTTATTGTTGAAGGAATTTCCTTGCAAATAAGATATATTCCTAATAAAAGAGAATACTTCTTAGAAAAAATAATAAATGATGATGTAAGTAAAATAATAGAAAAAACATTAAATAAATTTGAAAAAGAGAAAAAAGTTTTTGACGATTTCAAAGAAGTTATAAAAAAATTTAGCATCGGAGAACATAAAGATTC
>Ga0209542_10009918_pt1 | contig 17331 bp, 19 predicted proteins | sample RifCSPhighO2_01_FD_184028 | JGI IMG/M metagenome (GOLD analysis project Ga0209542, IMG submission 184028) | Soil microbial communities from Rifle, Colorado - Rifle CSP2_plank highO2_0.1 (SPAdes) (version 2) | ecosystem: Environmental > Terrestrial > Deep subsurface > Rock core/Sediment ...
AAAGAGTTGCTAAAACCATTTACTACTACAACAACCAGAGGATTCATACCAAGCTCAAAACTACACCGGTGAAGTTTCGCTTAGACAGAGAATATTTGTTCAAAGAATTGGGTACTTGACATACTTTAGTTGTTGTGCCTGCTCAATGGGCATGCTGTTCTTGAAGAAAAATATCTACTTCGACTTTTCTTCTATTTGCAATCTCACCTATTTTAGTCGCGGTCGTTAATACTTGTTTTCTCTCTTGATAATAGTGGTTGATATCTAAACTCTCGGGTGATCTTGGCATATGCTTATTATACAGATTCAGAGATTTTAAATTCTCTTCTATTCATTGTATCGGATTATATCAGACAGTTTCATTTAAGGGTTGCACCCCTCATTTTGCAAGGGTCAAGATGAACTCCTTTCACAGTCGCCCTTGCAAAACTCACCCCGCTAGCTTTCGGCATGTATTGGAAGCAGGCAGGCTGCTTCCAGAAAAAATATTTTTCTAGGTAAACAAAGAAAGGAGGTGAAAACAGATGCAGTTAATAACAAAAGAGTTACAAGCCAAACTACCACCACTGTATGCTTGTGAAGACAAGAAAGATCCGATTGTTATTTGTAAGTTCTTTGCACCCTGGACTAACTGGACATGGTATGCAATTGAGTTTGACGGGGAGGATAGATTTTTTGGTTATGTGGTTGGACATGATAACGAGCTTGGGTATTTCTCTTTGTCCGAGTTGCAATGGATAGAGGGACCATTCGGGCTTAAGATTGAACGGGATCTGTACTTTGATCCTAAACCATTATCCGAGATAAAAAGACAACATTAATTGTCTTTTCCTGCCGTTGTCAAAAAAGCAACGGCAGGTTTTTATTTTACTTGCTGCCAGAGCTTCTTTGGATCTCCTGATTTTATAGCTTCTTTTGTTTCTACAAAAAGTTGTATATCAGCGGTCAGTGCTTTTTGTAAAACTGCTTGACCATATTTGAAAATATGAAATTTAAGACTATCTGTCGGGACAACAAAGAGGATTACCGGAAATGGACTGTTATTGGTGTTTTCGGCCCATTTATTTTCATCATAGTATTTAATATATTTTTTAATTTTGGGTCTAGGTAACCATGTAGGATCTGAATCTTTAAATATATGCAGGAAAAATCTTCTTATTTTATTTTTCTCCTGGATGACAAAATATGCATCAAGCTCAGTATCGGGGAAGTACTCGTATTTTGTTAGATATGATTGGGTATAAAATTTAAGGTCTTCACTTGGCTTTTTTTGAGACCTTAAAAAAAGAAACATATCAACAATTTCTTTACTGTGATTTTTAAAAACAGATTTTCTTCCTTTCTCTTTATAGACTTTCTCCAAAACATCAATGTCAAAACCATTTTGACCTTTCAAGAATTTTCTTCCTCCTTAGATTTCATGCAGCATTATAATATTAAATTTGTAAAAATGGAGTAAGCGTTTACAATAAACCAGCTTCCCACATCGAAAGTGGAAATTCAGACCTGTCTAAAAATATTTTTTTTTGTAAACTCATATAATTGTTCTACTTGACTTTGATCCAGGTATCTTCCGTACATGGTAAAGAAATATTCTTCCCCTTGGATATACGTCTGAGCTAAAACAGGAATAAACTCACCTGGATAGTCTTTTCTAAAACCGTAATCAAACTCATCAGCAAATGCATCCTCTTTTTCTTCTTCTGTTTGACTATTAGGAAGATTTGGATTCCTGGCAATACCTTTATTAGGAACAAATATATAGCCGAAATCTAAAATTCTTTGCCTCATTTTAGGCGCAAGAGTTGCAAAAGATTCTCCCAAAATTTGCTCTACTGCATCATACCAAGGAGATTTAAAAATTACTTTTTTTGCGTTAATTCCATCAGAGGTTTTGTATTCTACAATCTCCATGTTTTCAGGAACAAGTAAATGGGTAAATTCATGAGTTGTATCTATCAAACAAAGCCTAGGATCAATTGGGTCAAACCTTTTATAATCAAGTTCAATTTGATTTTGATAACCGTCTCCTATTGTAGAAAACAAACCTTCTGTGCTTGCAATACCTAATGTAACTCTCATTTTCCTTCCACTGGTACCTATTTGATAAAAATGTGGCGGTAATATTTCCAGTATGCCATCAAGTATTTTAAGTCTTTCCATATCCCATTCATCAGGAGACTGAGCAACTCCAGAATAAAATGGTTTGTTTTGAGATAAAAAAAGCTCTTTTAGCGTTTTTATTTTAATGTTGTATTTTCTTTCAATACTTTCTTTAAGCAAAGATTCAGAGTTGCTTTCCGAAGGAGATAGGCTTTCATTGGGCCGAGAAGAGGTCAAAAATAGACCTCCAACAGTCCTTTTTAAAAGGTTTCTTCTGGTTGTTTCCATTATTTGAAAGTGCCAGGGAGAGGACTCGAACCCCCATGATCTTGCGATCAATAGGTCCTAAACCTATCGCGTCTACCATTTCGCCACCCTGGCAGGCAGAATTATTATACTCAACTTATAGTGAAATTGGAAGAATGAGATCGGGATTATTTACTTCAAAAGCTTGGATTTTGTTCATGAAATAATCAACTCTTTGAGCCCATGTTGGTGAAGCTGCGTAGATTCTTCCAATTTGATACACGTCCCCCGCGTTCCATTTATTTATATATTGCTCTCTGAGAGCTTTTGAGATTGTTTCTATAGCGCCATCAAATGAGGAAAAATTGATTCTATTGTCGCCATAAATCCCCCATCCCCAGGCGTTAAACGAATTTGGAGGTATTTCTTTTCCAAATGTTGATTCTACCCCGGAAATAGCCACAAGAAGACGATAATCAAGGTCATATTTATCTGCGGATGTAACAAACGTATGCGCGTTTGGAGTAAGGGGAGAATCGTATTTTTTTAAATATGCTTCTATTACACTGGCTCGCTTGTCTAATTTTGATTCCGGTTTTTTGGATACAAGCACAGCCGAGCTTTGAGATGCTTTTTCCACAGCTAATGCGAGCTTGTTAGAACAAAGCAATACAATGAAAGCAAGCAAAATTGTTTGGAGATATTTCATACCAATAAAAAATCCTAACGTATGCGGTTGAAGAGCATACCTTAGGATCTAGTCAAGAATTATACCACTTAACTATAGGTTTGTCAAGTTTTTGCTAAATTTTTGTTTGTAGGTAAAACAGGTTAATATTTTAGCGTTATTTAAAATCCAAGGAGGGAAAAATTTTAACTATGGGTTGAATTTAATTTTCTCTATGAAGTGTAAAACACCGCCTGCCCAGTCGCCTGTGTTGGAAGGGTTATATTTGGTCTGGATCTCGGAAGGAGTTTGTAATCCTTTATTTTTATATTGATGAGCTAAGGTTTTGCTTACCGTATCGATTGCCTGCGGGTAGCTTTCAAACTTGGTGATTTTTTTGCCATAAATTCCAAAACCCCAGCAATTATATGATCCCGAAATGATTTTTTTACACACATTGCTTTCCTGCATGGCAATTGCAGGAAGAAGTTTGTAATCAATACCGTATGTATCCGCCGCGTCGATAATATTTTGTGCGTACTGTGTAAGCGGTGAACCATACAAGGCAAAGAAGTCACGCACGGCTTCTACTCGAGAATCAGCTTCGGTAATCGAGTGCTCAATAAGACCTCCCGTTGTGGGAATCGCAGCAAAAGAAACGTGGTTATTAAAGCTAAGCGATTGCGAGGATTTTGGATTTTTAGAATATTCCGTTACTGCAAGATACAAAAGACTAAATGCCAACATTGCAGAAACGCTGATAAAAAAAATTACAAGCAAAAATATTTTTGCCATGTTATCTTTTTATCCTGTCATATTTTTTCTCTCAAGTCAAGAAATTCGTTCAAAAAGAGCTTCTGACGAGATCTTACACAGCGACCTTCTCGTTGGCAACGAGACATTCTACCACTGAACTACATCCGCGCGCAGTTTTAGTATAACAAAATAAAAAATAGATTTCCAGAAGTGTCAGCCCAAAATAGAAATGTCACCCCCTCCCATACTTAAATTTTCTCCATGGATGATTTGGTGGTGGCTTCCAATTTAAGGGATGGTTTGTAAGGATGGCTGGTTGCCTGAATACTCTTTTTGGTTTCTCCGGTAGAATAAAACAATTAAGGTAATGATTTTTGGAGCTAAAATGAATAGTTCCATCAAGATGCTCTTCAACCAATACTCTCTCTTTAGGTCTGATAGTAATAGGCTGAACTTCTTCTAACTGGTAGAAATGGTTTTTAAACTGGATGGTAAAATCATGATTGATTCTTCGGGTAGATTTAATGGAAAAGATACTTTTGAGGCTGCCTTTCTCCCTTTGAGAAAGTTGTCTGTGAACATCACCATCCTGGGCAGGAGTGACTGAAAACCTGTTGTTAAATTTAGAAAGAAACTCTTTTAAGAAAAAGTTTGCCTGAGAAATAGAGCTGATGTTGGCTAACCTTAACTCTTTGATTAATCTGTCCTGGAGAGTGCCAAACAACCTCTCAATTCTGCCTTTGGCCTGGGGAGAGCTAACATTGATTACTCCAATACCCAGGATTTTCATAGCCTGTTGAAACTGAGTCATAAGCTCACTGTTGTCTACAGCCATCTTGTGGTTAACCTTGTAGGTGGAGAATTTATCAAGGTAGATACAGAGTGGTTTACCAACTATAAGCACATATTCCATCCAGAAATTAAATACAGCTATCACTCCTTCATTAAAATCAAACTTAGCATGAGTGATCTTGCCTGTAGCATCATCAATTGAGGCTAGTAAACATACTTCTTGTGGATTACCCAATTCTGTTAAATATAGTTTTAAAATGTGCATAGTTATAGTTTAATTTTGTGCAAAAATAGATCTTGGTAGATATACCTGGAGTGGAGGTGATCAAGATCTAATATGTTAACTATGTATAAACAAATCACTATTAAAACACTGGATAAACAAGGTGTCAAACATGCCTGTATTGCCAGGGAGTTAAGCTGTCACAGGAATACAGTTACCAATATATTAAAAAAAGAAAAACTTACTGAGAAACAAACCAGAGTTAAGCCATCAATATTTGCAGCCTTTGATACTCGGATTGAAGAGTACCTTGATAAAAAGGTCGCCAATCTTCGTATATACGAAATCCTGAAAGAAGAATATGGAGTGCAGAGCACTTACGTTAATCTCTGTAAATACATCCAGAAACATTTCCCCAAACATATTGAAGCATATGGAGTCCAGGTTACACTTCCAGGAGAGGTAGCAGAGATTGACTTTGGCTATTTGGGGATGTTACCCGGGCCGTTAAATACTTTAGTAAAAACATATGGATTAGCCGTGGTGCTAGGATATTCTCGGTTAGATTATTATGCGATAGTGTATGACCAAAGACTGGAGACTTTGTGCCGGGAACTGACAGACGCCTTCTCATATTTTGGCGGAGTACCAAGAAGGCTTAAGGTTGATAATATGAAAACAGCTGTTCTTAAAAATCAACACTATGATCTGACATTAAACCAGGACTTTCTAGAGTTTGCCAGTCACTATGGCACTGTTGTTATCCCCTGTACTCCCTACAGTCCCGAGCAAAAGGGTAAGGTTGAGGGAGCTATTAAATATCTACAGATCAATTTTATTGCTGGAAGAACCTTCCAGGATGGTGCTGATCTGAAAAAACAAGCCAGAGAATGGATGGAGGAATATGCGAATCAACGGATTCATGGAACAACAAGAAAAGTTCCAATGCAGGTGTTCTTAGCTGAGGAAAAGGAAAAACTCCAGGCATTACCTCTTGAAGAATTCTCCTTTTTTAACAGAGGGATACGTACTGTAGCTCCTAATTGCCATATTCACTTTGAGAATAATTACTATTCTGTTCCTGCCTTTCTGGTAGGCAAAGAGGTCACTATCCGCTGGAATGAACATCTCGTACGGATCATCTATCAGGGAGAACAAATAGCCCTGCATCATAAAGTTACCGTAACAATCGGCAACTTTGTGACACAAAGGAACCATTTACCAGACTACAAGATCTATTCTCAAACTGAATACCAAGCCAGATATGAGACCAAAATGGCTGATATTGGTGAATGGGCACATCAGTATTTTACCATGCTGCTTGAGCAAAAAGAGAACTATTGGTTTAGGACAGTCCGAGGTATTTTAGGACTGAAAGAAATATACGGTAGGGAAGCGGTAAATTTAAGCCTGAAGCGAGCAATGTACTACCAGGCAGCAGATATTGTCACCATCAAACATATCTTAGAAAAGAATCTGTACCTACTGGAGATTGAGCCGATCATGGGTAAGACCAGTGATGATAATGATGATAATTCCATGAACCGCTCCCTTGGCTACTATGAAGGAGTCTCTTCATGAGTCAGGGATTACTCAATATTGAGGAGATGGAGAAAACCTTAAAAAAGTTTAAACTGTCAGGGATAGTCAGAACCCTGGAGTTAAGACTTAAGCAAGCCCAGGAAGAGGGTTTTGCCTGTAGTGAGTTTTTAGGTCTGTTACTTGAGGATGAGAAAAATTCCCGGCAGGATAACAGACGGTCAAGACTATACAAAGGAGCTAAACTCCCTTTTGAGAAAGGACTGGAAGATTTTGATTTTAGCTTTCAGCCGTCAATCAAGAAGACAGAGATTTTAGAACTGGCCACCTGTAGATTTGTAGAGAGAAAGAGTAATATTCTGTTTATTGGTCAGCCAGGTACAGGTAAAACTCACTTATCTGTAGCGTTGGGACTACAGGCTTTGGGATATGGTAAAACAGTACTGTTTAGCAGCCTTTGGGAAATGATTCACCAATTGCAGCAAAGCAGGGCAGATCTCTCCTATCAAAGAAAGATCCAGGAATATCTAAAACCTGACTTGTTAATACTGGATGAATTAGGCTACCGGGGCATGGCAGATAAAACTGTAGAGGACTTCTTTGAGATAGTCTCCCGCAGGTATGAGAAAGGTTCAATTATCATTACCAGTAACCGTAATGTGAGTGAATGGGATAAAGTATTTATTGATAAAACCTTAACTACAGCTGTGGTAGACAGGCTGATGCATCACTGCAGCATAATTGAAATTAAAGGTGAGAGTTACCGTTTTAAAAAGAGAGATTAATTTTTTAACAAAAAGTGCACAATTTTATTTTATAATTTGGCCGTAATATTGCACAATTTTATTTTATACTTGACACCTGCATCAAGAAGCCTGTCTTCAAACCAGTGGTGATATGAACCATCAAACTGCTGAAGTTCTCCAAAATAATCCTTCCTTTCCCTCCAGGCATGATACCTTACCTTTCTTTGAAGATGTGCTTTCCATAGCCCGCTCTCAATCATCCATAGCCTTAAAGTCTCAGGGTTGATAATAAGCTGATGATTTTCTTCAAGCTTTTCTGATGCAAACTTAGGTTTAAAATCTGAGTACTCTTCCTTAACTTTCTTCAAAGCTTCGTTTCTGATAGCCTCATCAATATGGTGATTGCTGACTCTGTCTTTAAGCTGATGAATTAAAGCTTCATAACCTCTTTCCCTAACAGCTTTTTTGAGCCTTTTGATTTGTCTTAAAGACAGTTTTAATGTTGTGGCTGCTTGGCCATTAGTAATCTTCCCTTGAAGTAAAGTTGTCATTACAGTAATCTTTTCCTGCTCTCTTGTAGTAGAAGACATAAAAACCCATGGTAGGAATAATACTCCATCAGTGTGGGTATTTTAAGGTGACATTTCTAAATTGGTGGGGGTGACGTTTCTAAATAAAGATAAGAATAGATTTCCAGAAGTTGCCAACTTGCTTAGCGGATAGTATAATAAAAAGCACATTAACTGCTGAGGTAGCCAAGGTGGTCAAGGCACCTGTCTGAAGAACAGGCTATGTCAGTTCGACTCTGACCCTCAGCACCCTTCGATAATTCAGCATAAACTGTAAACTCTAAAACTTGTCTCCTCCAAAAATTAAATCCGTTGTAGTGCCGGTTACGCCGATTCCAACATGACTCCAGGCAGAATTGAGTTGGTTATCATTATGCGGTTTATCTCCAGCGTATACCCATTCAATTAAATGAACCCCTAATAATTGAAAGCCTATGCTTGAGTTTTCTCCAAGACTTCTAAATCCAAGTTTTTTATAGTTATTTTCGTCTTTAAGGTAATTATTAAACCCTTCGTGTTTGTCTGTGTTTCCATTTTTTGCAAAAAAATCACTCCTGCTTTGCGCATATTCAGCAAGAGTTTGATTCCATTCCAGCCTTCCTCTTCCGTTTCTTTCCCTATATACATTTAAGGCGTCGAGAATTTCCTGAGGAGTCCCCATTCTTTCGTCTTTACCTACTTTCATAGTCCAGGTATATTTGTCTAATTGTTTGGCAATTCCCCATGGCTCTGAGTCTTCTGAAAAGGTATTAATTTTAGGCTCGGGGCGGAGTTTTGGAGTTGGAATGAAAGTGGGTCGAGGGGATATAACTGGTTTAATAACTTGAATAGATTTGTCTTGAACTTTTCGCGATAAAGATTGAATCCTGCTATTTATAAAAATATTTGCGTCGATGGTTAAAACAAGAAGAAATATTACTAAGATAAATTGGACGTTTTTCGAAAATCTCATGTGGGCCCGAGAAGAGTCGAACTTCTGACCTTTGCAATGTCAATGCAACGCTCTAACCAACTGAGCTACGAGCCCTAGGCTTATATTCTACCAATGGTGTACTATTCTGTAAAGTCAAACCTGCTATAATTTAAACAATGAATCGAAAACAAGCATACGAGCTTCTTATCAAATATCTATATAATAAAAACTTATTAAAACATAGCTTGGCAGCGGAGGCTTCCATGAAAACAATCTACAAACATCTGCATGGTGAAGATCTTAATGAGATTGAACAGGAGAAATGGGGAATAGCAGGACTATTGCATGATATAGATTACCAGCTTGCCCAAGAAACAAATCAACTTGACAAACACGGACTTTTGATTTTTGAAAAAGAACCTGGCGTGATTCCAGAAGATATTGCGCATGCAATAAGAACGCATAACTTCGAAAACACCAAAGAAACGCCTGTAACCGATATTGCCTGGGCAATAGCGTGCGCTGACCAATTAACAGGCTTTATTGTCGCAGCAGCCTTAGTTCATCCTGATAAAAAATTAGAGCCTTTAACTAGTGAATTTATTAAAAATCGAATGAAAGAAAAATCATTTGCCAAAGGCGCAAACAGAGAATCTATACTTTTATGCGAAGAAAAATTAGGTATTCCGCTTAATACATTTATCGAACTTATCCTTTCGTCAATGAAATCTATTAGCAACCAGCTAGAACTATGAGCTCCGCAGGTGTAAGCGTATTCCACCCCAAGGGTGTAATTCTCTAACACGAAAAACGGCTCAAAAGACTCGAGCAAACTAATCATGCAGGTTAAGAAGATATAAAGAACCGATTGGAAATCAAAGGTGGCTTCAAAAAACTTCTCTTTATAAAAAGTCATCTATCTGATATAGTTATGCTATGGATAATGATAAAGAATATCTAAACAATCTAAGACACTCCTGCGCGCATTTACTTGCTGCAGCTGTTCGAAGTTTGTGGCCAGAGACAAAAAATGCCATTGGTCCGGCAATTGAGAATGGATTTTATCAGGATTTTGATCTGGGAGACGTAAAACTGCCTGAAACTGATTTTGAGAAAATCGAAAGCAAAATGCATGAAATTGCTTCTTTATGGCATGAATTCGAGACTAAAGAAGTTTCAGCCGAACAAGCAAGAAAAGATTTTGCCTGGAATCCATACAAACTTGAACTTATCGAAGAATTTGCAAGCGGTGGTAAAAAAATTATGGAAAATAACCCAGGTAATTTTCTTGACCTGTGCAAAGGAGGGCATACCGATAATCTAAAAGAAGAACTCAAACACTTTAAATTACTTTCTGTTGCCGGAGCATATTGGAGGGGAAACGAAAAAAATAAAATGCTTACACGAATTTATGGTACTGCTTTTGCGACAAAAGAAGCATTAGATGAGCATTTGCACATGCTTGAAGAAGCAAAAAAAAGAGACCATAGAAAAATTGGCAAAGAGCTTGGGCTTTTTGTGTTTTCTGATTTGGTTGGTCCCGGACTTCCGCTATTTACCCCGAAAGGCTCAACCATTCGACGCATACTGGAGAGATTTATCGTGGATGAAGAACTTAAAAGAGGATATATGCACGTATATACGCCTCCTCTTGCAAAAACCGATTTATATAAAACGTCCGGCCATTACCCGTATTACAAAGATACAATGTACCCGCACATGCAAGTTGATGAAGACGAGCTTATTTTGCGTCCTATGACGTGTCCACATCACTTTATGCTGTATAAATCAACTCCTCACAGTTATAAAGAACTTCCTGTCAGACTTGCAGAAATTTCTCCTCAATTTCGGTATGAAAAAAGCGGTGAGCTAACAGGGCTTATGCGGGTGAGAATGTTTACGCTTTCGGACGCACACATTATAGCCCGGCCCGATCAGGCAGAAGAAGAAATAAACAATGTTTTAGATTTAATTGAGTCTGTAAATAGCAAGTTTGGGCTTGTGAAGGGAAAAGATTATAAATATCGTCTTTCTTTGGGAGACAGAAACGACGAAAAAAAATATTATAAAGATGATGCTTTGTGGAATAAAGCAGAAGATATTTTAAGAAAAGTCTTAACCAAGCGTAGCGCTCCCTTTTATGAAGCAGAGGCAGAAGCTGCATTTTATGGCCCAAAAATTGACGTGCAAATGAAGAATGTATCGGGTAAAGAAGAAACCGCGTGTACCGTCCAATATGACTTCGTTATGCCAAAGCGTTTTAACTTAACATATATTGACTCAGATGGCAAAGAAAAGGAACCGATTGTAATTCACCGAGCATCAATTGGTGCAATAGAGCGCACCATGGCATTTTTAATAGAAAAGTTTGGGGGGGCATTGCCCCTTTGGCTTTCGCCTGTTCAAATAGTATTGATTCCTATAGCTGACCGGCATATTCAACATGTCCATACTGTAAACAATACACTCATAACTAATAACATCCGATCATCTATTGATGATCGTTCTGAGGGCATGCAAGCTAAAATTCGCGATGCTACTTTACAAAAAGTGCCTTATATGGGTATAATAGGAGATAAGGAAGTTGAAAGTTCGAAGTTGAAAGTTCAAAGTGACGAACCAATGATTTCCGTAAGAACCAGGGATGGAAAAGACCACGGACGTGTAAAACTGTCCGATTTTATTAAACAGGTTCAAGACGAAATTGATAAAAAAACATAAGAAAAGACAAGAACACAGAAGATTTTACCGGGTAAACGAGCGCATTTTTGCTAATCAGCTTCGTGTATTAGGAAGCGATGGCAAGCAAATTGGAATACTTTCAAAGTATGAAGCGCTACAAAAAGCCCGACAAGAAGAACTTGATTTGGTCGAGGTGGCACCAACAGCTAAACCGCCGGTTGCAAAAATTATTGATTTCAAAAAATTCCTGTACCAAGAGGAAAAAAAGAAAAAGGAAGAAAAGAAAAAGGCAAAAGTTTCCGAGACAAAAGAAGTACGTCTTGGACCGTTTATGGATGATCATGACTTACAAGTCATGATACGACGAGGAAGAGAATTTTTAGAAGACGGAAATAAAGTAAAGCTCGTTTTAAAATTTATCGGAAGACAAATAGCACACCCTGAATTTGGTCAAGAAATAGTCAAAAAAGTAATAACAGATCTTTCGGACATTTCCAAAGTAGATAGAGTTGCCCATTTTGAAGGAAAACAACTCATCGCTCTTCTGTCGCCGGAAAGGAAAAAACAATATGTTTACGGCAAAGTTGAAAACCAAAAAGTCAGCACTCAAACGGTTTAAAGTTACCAAAACAGGTAAGGTTATTTTTAGGGGGCAATACCAAGGACATTTAATGCGTAAAAAATCTTCCAGGCGCAAGAGGAGACTTGCCGAACCACGCGTTTTACAAGGAACATTTGCCAAAAAAATCAAGAAAATACTTAACTTAAGTTAAGTATTTTCGCAGTCCTAAACTTGATTCAGAATCCTAGATGCTGAATCAAGTTTAGCATGATATTATTTTAAACTGTAATTTTGAATTTTGATTTTTTAATTTTATAGTATGGCTAGAGTAAAAAGAGGAATAGTTTCCAGACGAAAACATAAAAAGTTACTCTCTAAAACTAAAGGCTATCGAGGCACAAAAAACCGGCTTGTCAAAGTGGCAAAAGAAGCCTCTCTCCACGCCGGAGCGTATGCTTTTCATGGCAGAAAACTAAGAAAACGAGATTTTAGGAGTCTTTGGATCACCCGAATCGGAGAAGCAGTACAAAAAGAAGGACTTTCATATTCCGTATTTATGAACAAGCTTAAAAAAGCAAATATTATGCTTGATCGAAAAATGCTTAATGAATTGTTATCCGAAGATCCTGCTTCCTTTAAAGGGATAGTCAAAAGTGTCAGTAAAAATTAATTTTCCTCAATTTTAACTCAATCTCGAATCTCTCATCATTTTATGCTATTCTTACAGTATACGAACGTGTCATCCTGAATTTATTTCAGGATATCGTTCTTCAAGGATTAAGATTCCGAAACAAGTTCGGAATGACAAAAGAAAACTTTTATGGAAGAAGCGCTTATAAATATTAAAAATACTGCCCTTTCTTTTATACTGGAAACCGACGATCCTAAAAATCTTGAGGAAATTAAACTGCAGTTTTTAGGCAGAGGAGGTAAATTGACCCTTGCAATAAAAGAAATAACAAGACTTCCCCAAGAAAAAAGAAGAGAAGTAGGAATGCTTGCCAATGAGGTTAAACAGACAATAGAAAATACAATCTCAGAGCGCTTGCAAAAGTTAACCCAAAAAAAACATATAAGCCTTTCAAAAAAACTTGACGTAACAAATCCTGGTGCAAAACCTCCTTTGGGCCATTTACATTTAGTTACCCAAGCCATCGAAGAAATAACCTACATTTTTGAGCATATTGGGTTTAGTCGCGTTAGATATCCTGAGATCGAATGGGATTATTATGCCTTTACGGCGCTTAATTTCCCAAAAGACCACCCGGCCCGCGACGATTGGGAAACTTTTTTTATAAAAGAAGAAACAAACCCTAAGATGGGAGAGATACTATTAACGCCTCATACCTCCTCAGGACAAGTCAGGGAAATGCAAAAAAAACAATTGCCCATAAAAATGCTTAATATTGCCAAATGTTATAGAAGACAATCCGACGTATCCCACACACCTATGTTTCATCAATTTGAAGGATTAGTAATGGGAAAAGATATTTCTATTTCACATTTGAAAGGAACATTAGACTATTTTGTCAAATCTTATTTTGGAGAAAAACGCCAGTTCCGTATTAGACCGTATCATTTTCAGTTTACAGAACCATCATTTGAGGTTGATGTAACGTGTGGCGTTTGTCTTGGAAAAGGGTGTAAGCTTTGTAAAGCTGGATGGTTGGAAATGGGAGGAGCAGGAATGGTTCATCCAAACGTTTTAAAATTTGGAGGAATTGATTCCAAGGAATTCACCGGATTTGCATTCGGTTGGGGAGTTGAAAGAGTACTTATGATGAAAGAAGGAATTGAAATAGATGACTTACGATTACTGTATTCAAATAAACTTGAATTTTTAGAACAATTCTAAGCTATGAATATAAAAATATTAGACAGCTGGTTACGCGAATTTTTACAAGCAAAAGCAACTCCAAAACAAATTTCTCAAAATTTGTCTCTAACAAGTGTTTCCATTGAAAGAATACAAGCGTATAAAAAAGATTTTATATATGATATTGAGGTCACAACCAATAGACCTGATCTTGCGAGTGTTAGTGGAATTGCAAGAGAAGCTTCTGCTGTTTTACCTCAATTCGGTATTGATGCGAAATATACCCCTCCTTCTTTGTCAAAACCTAAAGACATAAAAGAGAAAACAAAAGTTACTATTGTTAATGATAAAACTATTGTAAATAGAGTATGCGCAGTCGCAATGGAAGTAACCGTAAAACCGCCTCCTGATAAAATTACGGAAAGGCTCCTTACTTCAGACATTAGGAGTCTAAACAATCTCATCGATATAACAAACTATGTTATGAGAACCATCGGACATCCGACGCATGTATTTGATCTTGATAAAATCGGCAAACAAACAGTTATTATCAGACCATCTAAAAAAGGGGAGAAAATTAAAACTCTGGATAAAAAAGAGTACATTCTGCCCGGAGGGGATATTATTGCAGAAGACGGAAATGGAGAAATTATTGATCTTCTGGGAATTATGGGACTTGCCAACAGTGTGGTTTCGGAAAGTACGAAAAGAATTTTATTTTTTCTTGACAATAATAACCCCAGTCATCTTAGAAAAACGTCTATGAATCTTGGCATTCGCTCGGACGCTGTTGCCTTAAATGAAAAAGGAGTAGACCCCGAGCTTGCCATGGATGCGTTTTTATTCGGTATTGATCTGTATAAAAAATTTGCTGATGCAAAAATAATTTCTGAAATTATTGACATTTATCCAAATAAACCAAGATTAAAAACAATCTCTGTTTCAAAAGAAAAAATTGATGCTGTTATTGGAATTCCCGTCTCTCTAAAAACTTCTTTAGAAATTTTAGGCAATCTTGGTTTTAAAACAAAAACAAGTGGAAAAAATATATTTGTTATCGTTCCATCATATAGAGAAAAAGACATTGCTATAGAGGAGGACCTTATTGAAGAAATTGCAAGAGTGTATGGATACCATAATATTCCGTCGGTTCTTCCGAAAATTTCGGTTCCCAAAACTCCCGCACTTGAAAAAAATGAATTTTTTTGGGAACGCCGTTTTAAAGAAGCATTAAAATACTGGGGATTTACAGAAACATATACGTATTCTATGGTTTCTGAGAATTTATACGAAGGTCCAATTGAGCAAGCGGTCACGATTAAAAATCCGCTTTCAACCGATTTGATATATATGAGAAAAACCCTTGTTCCCAGTTTACTCTCTGTTTTAAAAGAAAATTCAAACAGAGATGAGGTAAAATTATTCGAACTGGCAAATGTCTATACGAAAAAGGAACATGACCTCCCTAAAGAGACGCTAAGCTTAGCTGGCGTAATTAGAAAACCTTCACTTTCTTTTTTTGAAGTAAAAGGAATAATTGAACAATTACTTCACAACGCAGGTATTGATAATCTTTCATTTAAAAAAAGTGACTCCGTGCCTGGTGCTGATATTTTGATAGGTACAGCACATACCGGATCAATAGAAGTGCTGGATGATGAGGTTGTTAATTTTGAACTTAACTTTGAAGAAATAGTAACACATGCAACGCTCAAAAAAATCTATAAACCGATTTATAAATACCCGCCAGTTATAGAGGATATTGCAATTATTATCTCGGAAGATGTCCCAACAAACGAAATCAGAGAAGAGATCCTAAAACAAAGTAGTCTTATTGAAGATGTAAGTTTACTTGATACTTTCGAGAATACACGCACATTTCACATTCTATACCAAAATCCGGAAAAAAATTTAACGTCAAAGGATATCGAACCGATTAGGACAAAGATTCTTGCGGCTCTTACAGAAAAATTCGGAGCGAAATTAAAGGAATAATTATGCATACTGCCTACCTTGTTTTAATTTCGATTCTTTTTGCAATTACCATAATCGTTGACCGATTCTACGCAAAAGTTTCAAACCGTTATCTCTCTAAACTTTTCATAGCAATTCTATTTAATTTCAGCATCTTTTTCTTTCTGGTATATGTTGGCATCCACATGAATATTTGGTATTACAACAACCAAGGAATATTGGGAATGTATTATCTTTCGATTCCGTTTGAAGAATATCTGTATATGATATTTGCTCCCTACTCCTCAATTGTATTATGGGAAAGCTTTCATAAAACAATAAAAAGAAACGTTAAGAAAAAAAGATAATTATGAATTTTACATTTTTCTTCTACCTTTTATTTTTTCTGCCTTTGTTAATCTTTTTTGTATGGGTCACAAAAGAAAAAGTTTTAAAAGATGAACCAATATTTTGGGAATATACGGCAGGCATAGTTTTTCTACTTATTATCCTTGGAGACATTGCCATAAATACTCAACAATGGTTTTGGACACGATCATCAACAATGGGAATATATATTGGCAATCACCCAATTGAAGCTATTATTCAAGCATCTATTACTCCTCTATTTATCATCTCCGTTTGGGAATTCATAAAAAGGCAAAAATAATAATTCCTTATTCTACGGGAGTAGATGTTGGGGTAGGGGAAGGAGTTGATGTTGGAATATTTGTTGGGGCAGGAGTGGGAGTGTCAGAAACAACTCGAGTAGATTTTTCGGTTGGTGGATGATATAAAGGATCGTCTTTATAGGTTTCATTAACCCATTTATCAATTCCTTCCTGCCATCTGTTTTTTCCATCTCCGGAAACAGGATCATCTTCGTGTAAAACGATAAACTTTTTTGTTTCATATTCGTTTTTTGCTATTTCGCTGTCGCTTGCCAATTTTTTTGAATCTGCTTTAGAAATTTTAAGCGTTTTATAAATTTCTGACTGTCCCTGGGGTTGAGTTCCTTTTATAAAATATTCTGCTCTCGTTGGTTTTCCTTCAACCGGAAGACCTCCTCCTAATGAATCTATCGTTACTGCTTCAACGTTTTCTGGTGGTTCAAAATCACCGCTTGGATGAGTTTTAAGCGCTTCTAAAATAATTCTTCGCCAAATTGGGGCCGCGCCTGTTACACCAGAGGCGACATTTCCCATAGGACTATTGTCATTATTACCAACCCAGGTTGTCACCAAAACACTTGGCGTCCAACCGATTGTCCAGTTGTCCCGCTTGTCATCTGTTGTGCCGGTTTTAACAGCAATAGTTCTTCCTCTAACATGTAAATAGCTGTTTTCCCCAAAGGTTATAAGTCTGGCATTATTATCCGAAAGTATATGGGAAATAATAAAGGCAACTTCAGGACTTATCACCCGTTTTGGAGCTGTTTTTTTATACTCGTATAATACTTTTCCTTTTCTATCCGTAACCTTTAAGATTGTAATTGGATCAACTTTGTATCCACCATTAGCAAACGCGCTGTATGCTCCTGCGATTTCAATAATTCTGACTTCTCCTCCTCCCAAAGTAATGGACAACCCAAACCGTTTTATATTCTCATTGGTTGGAGCAAGTGTTAATATTCCCATGCTATTTGCCGTGGTTAACATATTTTTTACCCCAACCAAAGACAGCATTTTTACCGCTGGAACATTTAAAGACGAGCCTAACGTAAACCGCATTTGTACAGGACCGTGATATTTTCTGTCGTAATTT
>Ga0209542_10009919_pt1 | contig 17330 bp, 17 predicted proteins | sample RifCSPhighO2_01_FD_184028 | JGI IMG/M metagenome (GOLD analysis project Ga0209542, IMG submission 184028) | Soil microbial communities from Rifle, Colorado - Rifle CSP2_plank highO2_0.1 (SPAdes) (version 2) | ecosystem: Environmental > Terrestrial > Deep subsurface > Rock core/Sediment ...
ACCTGGTCGCCGTCTTCGTTTTCGGTTGTTAAAGAAACTGTGGTTATTCGCTCATCCCGCCAAGAACTAATGACATGGTTACGAGCGATCATCATGAGCCAGGCACTCTTGCCGCGAGTTTCGTCGTAATCTTCAAAATGTTCCAAGGCTTTCATGAAAATCTCGGAAACCAAGTCTTCGGCCTTTTCCCGGTTCCCTTTAACGCGAAACAAGACAAAGCGAAAGACTTTGTCAAAATTTGCCTCATAAAACTGCTGAAATCGCTTTTTGTCCTTTGGGCTTCCCATAACAAAAGAAGTATACCTGAATATATGCTTTTATGACAAGCCCGACACGCTATTCCCAGTCTTCTTTTTATAATCGCCTTTTCGTCTTGGAATCATCATTTGGCCACCCAATTCTCCTAGTCGGCGCCAATATTTAAGGGCCAGATCTTTATCATGATCAACCAATCTGGACTCAATCGCTCTTTTTAACTTCTTGTGATCATATGTAACAATCACATCATTACGAGGATCATATTGGTGGACATCTACGGTATCCACATAATGTACGATCCCCTGCGGGTCAATTGCAAAATTTTGCGGTATCGCCTCAATTAAAATCCCTGCACGATGCAAATTTCTAATAACACCACTTTTTCCGACCTCCTTTTCAACTTGTTTCTCGGCTTCCTCAACCCTATCGTCATCAGAGTACCTTCTTGGTAGGTCACGCCAAAAACGTAAATCGTCCTGCCTCAACACAGATGATGTTTCATCGAAATCCACTTTTTCAGCAATGTAATGGCTGGGATTTACCCCGGCTTGCACTATATCAGGGATATTATCTGGGAATAACAGGTAAATAAAATAACTGACGTAATTCTAACAAATCTTTTGTCTCATTGTCTTTGTATAGCGCCAAAATTCTTTTTTCGTCCAGTTTATAAACTCTCTTTTCTCTACCCTCGCCAAAAGGTATTTGATTGACAAAATTTTCTCCTCTAACAGCTCGCATATAGATAATTTAATCTTGCTCTAAATCCTCTAATTTTTTTCGCAAGTCCCGACTAACCTTTTTCGGCACACGAATCTTCACTTTAACATACTGATCACCGCGACTAGAACCACCGATATGAGTAATTCCTTTACCACGTAATCTAATCAACTGGCCAGATTCAGTTCCTTCGGGAACGACCAGTTTAACCAGGCCATCAATAGTCTCAACATCAATTTTACCACCCAATACGGCTTGGGTAAAACTTATTTCATTTTCCGTATAGATATCAAAACCATCACGTTCAAAACCTTTTAAAGGTTTAACATGCGCCCGGACATACAAATCACCATTCACGCCGCCATGGGGGGCGGCCTCCCCTTTTCCTTCTAAACGAATAGACTGTCCATTGTCTATCCCACCGGGGATTTTAACTTTAAAATTCTCTGTTTTAGCGAGTATGCCATCGCCACCACAGTGTTTACATTTCTTACCAGGTCTTTCGCCGCGTCCGCGGCAATCGGGACAAGTCACAACCGTTTGCATCGTTCCTAAGATTGTTCTTTGATTCTGTACTACTTGCCCCTGTCCCTGACAAGTATGACAAGTTTCTAACTTACTACCCGGTTCGCCACCGCTTCCGTTACAAACGTCACATTTAGATTGTTTGCGAAGAGAAATTTCTTTTTCTGCACCAAAAGCTGCTTCTTTAAATTCTAACTGAACGTCTACTTGGATATCATTGCCACGAGCCGCTCGACGGCCGCGTGATCGTCCTCCACCACCAAAACCAAACATTTCACCAAAGACATCTCCCAAATCGACACCGCCAAAGTCAAAACCACCGCTCGAAAAACCGCCACCACCCTGACCGCGCGCAGCCCGCATAAAATCTTCCCAATTCATTCCACCACTAAAGCCACCTTGTTGTTCAAAGTCACTTCCGTATTGATCGTATTTCGCGCGTTTTTCGGCATCACCCAAAACCTGGTAAGCTTCATTAATTTCTTTAAACTTCTTCTCATCTCCACCCGGTCGATCCGGATGGTGTTGCATCGCCATCTTTTTAAAAGCTTTTTTGATCTCGTCAGCTGAAGCGTTCTTTTCGATCCCTAATATTTTGTAATAATCTTTGGACATAAATAAGGGAAAAGCGGGGCGATCGCCCCGCCCCTAATAACTAGAGAGATAATTATACCACTTCACCTTCAATCGGTCCATCATCTTTTTTATCCTCTTTCTTCTCGTCAGTCTTTGACTCTCCGCCGGCTGCCCCATTAGTACCCGGAGCGGCCTGGTTGGCCTGGTACATCTTCATACCAACCGTCTGAGCGGCTTTAGATAATTCTTCGGAAGCTTTTTTAATTGCTTCCACATCATCTTTATCTTTAACTTCTTTTAAAGCCTTAAGACCTTCTTCTACCTTGGTTTTTTCTTCCGCAGTGATATCTACCTTCTTTTCCTCTACTTCCTTCATCATTTTTTCAGTCGTGTAAATCATCGTGTCGGCCAAATTCTTAGTTTCGATCAGCTCTTGTTTCTTTTTATCTTCTGTCGCATGCACTTCCGCCTCTTTCTTCATCTTCTCAATCTCATCTTTACTTAGTCCAGATGAGGCTTCGATGCGGATGGATTGTTCCTTGTTAGTGGCCTTATCCTTCGCTTTAACATTCAAAATACCATTAGCATCGATGTCGAAAGACACTTCGACTTGCGGGACGCCACGTGGTGCTGGTGGGATGCCGTCTAAGATAAACTTACCCAAAGTCTTGTTATCTGGTGCCATTGGACGTTCACCTTGTAAGACATGTATCTCAACTGCCGGTTGGTTATCTGCAGCGGTCGAAAACACTTGGAATTTAGAAGTTGGGATAGTAGTGTTACGCTCAATTAATTTAGTCATAACTCCACCCAAAGTCTCGATACCAAAGGACAAAGGGGTAACATCTAACAACAAGACGTCTTTTACATCACCACGCAACACACCACCTTGTACCGCCGCACCCATAGCAACTACTTCATCCGGGTTAACACTAATATTTGGTTTCTTGTTGAAAAACTTTTCTACTGTCTGCAATACTAGCGGCATGCGAGTCATGCCACCAACCATTACCACCTCATGAATATCTCCGGTAGACAATTTAGCATCTTCCAAAGCTTTCTTAACCGGGGTTAAGGTCTTTTGTACCAATTCTCCTACTAACTCTTCCAACTTGGAACGAGTTAATTTCATGACCAAGTGTTTTGGTCCACTAGCGTCAGAGGTAATAAAGGGTTGGTTAATTTCACTCTCTTGGGCAGTAGATAATTCGATCTTGGCTTTTTCGGCTGCTTCTTTAATTCTTTGTAAAGCCAAAGGATCATTGCCCAAGTCTATTCCTTGGTCTTTTTTAAATTCATCCAATATCCAGCGAATTACCACCTGGTCAAAATCATCACCACCGAGGTGGGTGTCACCGTTGGTAGACAATACTTGAACAGTATCTGGAGCAACTTCCAAGATGGAAATGTCGAAAGTACCACCGCCCAAGTCATACACGGCAATTTTATGTTCCGCTTTTTTATCAAAACCATAAGCCAAAGCAGCCGCTGTTGGCTCATTGACAATGCGTAGTACATTCAAGCCAGCGATTTCACCGGCGTCTTTAGTAGCTTGGCGTTGCGAATCATCAAAGTAAGCCGGGACGGTGATAACGGCCTCAGTAATTTTTTCACCCAAGCGTTCTTCAGCGTCCGCTTTCATCTTTTGTAAAATCATGGCGGAGATTTCTTGTGGAGAGTATTCCTTTCCACTCATAGCCACTTTTACTCCTTCCCCACTCTGCACTATTTTATATGGCATGAGTTTCAAATCCCTCTGTACTTCGGTGTCATCCCAACGACGACCGATCAGGCGTTTGATCGAATACAAAGTATTTTCTGGATTAGTAACTGCCTGACGTTTTGCCAATTGGCCGACTAATCTTTCGCCGTTTTTAGACATGGCGATAACGGATGGTGTGGTACGCGCACCTTCTTTATTTTCCAACACTTTCGGCTGGCCACCCTCAATGATCGCCATGCAAGAATTAGTTGTACCGAGATCGATTCCGAGAACTTTTGACATAATACGTATATGATTAATTAAATTTATAAATTACCTACTTATTTCCTCTCTATGATAGGTTTTGACATCCCATTCAACCCCAGTACGTCTATCTGCAATAATTTGGGAGCGCCACTTCCTACCGTCTATATCTGTAAAATCTACATACAAAGACACATGGCTTTCTCCGTTTGTTGGTAATTCAATTCTATAAAAATTATTTTGTGCTTGTGAGTAAGTAGACGGTCTCACTTGTCCACCCACTTCATATATCCTTCCATTAAAATTGTACTTATCGAAATAGACAAGCCTAGTGCCGACATTTTGTATTAATATATAAGGTGTCAAAGATATAGTCTCACCTTTTTCATTCTGGTTAACTGATAAGGCGGCAGAGGCATATAATTCAACTGAATCTTGGAGGTTACCAATCTGCCTATTTATTTCATTTTGCTTAACTCCGATTTGATAAGCAACAGCAACTGCTATCAATGCTATAACTGCTGTAAAAAATTGTGTATTTAAAACATTCTCCCAAACAAACCTAATTAATCCCATAGATTTTAAAAATTTAATCATCCCCTTAGAGAAGAGGTGGCTAGCCACCTCTTTTACTTAATTGACGATTATTTCTTTCCGTTTTCCTTTTTCACAACCTTCACGCTTACTTTCTTGGCTTGAGTTGGTTGGGCTTTGGGACAAGTAACTTTCAAAATACCATTTTCAAATTCAGCGCTTACCTTGTCTTCAGTGACTAGTACTGGCAAAGCCACCTGACGGAAGAAAGAGCCGCTTCTCACTTCTTTACGATAATAGTTCTTCTCATCCACCTCATGTTCTTTGCTACTTTGGCCTTGAACGGTTAAAACACCTTTTTCAACGGTCACCGTCACATCTTCTGGTTTAACACCGGCTAAAGGTGTTTCCAGGACCACGGCCTTGTCGGTTTGGTAAATATCCATGGCTGGGACAAAGGCTTTCTGCAAGCCTTGTCCGCCTTGCACAGCCGGGAGACGGCTCATTACCTCGTCCATCTCCTCAAAAGGGTCCCACATCGGGGTCCAACGAATTAAAGACATACGTTTACTCCTTTTCTCTTCTCCCGGTACCGTGCGATACTAGGAGAAATTAGAAGTATAAATAAATATTTTATTTAGCAATGATTACTTTGGCCACCTTTATTACCCGTCCACCCATGGTATATCCTCCCGCTACTTCTCTTAAAATTGTTCCTGCTTCTTTGTCGCTTTCTTCTTCTCCCGAGGCTTCATGGAAACGGGGATCAAACTTTTCATCAACCGTTTTAATTTCTTCTACCCCATGGCTTTTTAAAACATCCCCATATTGCTTCATGATATACCCTACTCCTTGAATCCAATTCTTCATTTTCTTATGTTCCTCATTTTCTCCATCTAGTTCGGGGTGGTGCCCAAAAGCTTTTTTAAAATTCTCATAAATCGGTATAAACTCTTCCAAAATCTGTTGTTCACTCATTTGTACCCATTCACCACGGCGATTAGCGATTTCTTGCTGGAGATTCTTGTAATCGGCTAAAGCCCTTTGCCAACCAGCTTTAAATTCATCCCGCTCGGCCTTATATTTTTCACAGTGTTTGCAATCGCGATGAAAAAAACTCTTTTTGTCTTCCGATTCTGGCTCTTCTTTTACTTCAGCTTCTTTTGGTTCTTCTAAATTTTCATCTTTTTGGTCTTGTAAATCGTCGTTTGGCATAACTTATATTACTTCTAGCGCCTTTTTGAGCAAGGCATAATTAGTCAAATAATCCATCCGCATTGGACCAAGTAAAGCCACTAGTCCTTTGTCGGTTTTGGGCCAACGAGCGGCCAAGACACTCAACATTGAACCAAACGGCTGATCGTTACCAACAAAATATTTTGGTTCGTTCATTACCGCATCGTAAAAATCTTCGACACATTCCTCGCAACGGTCAAAAACATTGGTCAAATTTACGACTAGGTTAAGTTCAGAAAATTCTGGCTGTTGAAAAAGGTTGGTCAAACCAGTGTAATATATTTTTTCTGGTGAAAAAGCGACAATAATTGTCTGATGCGAAATCTCCGCTAAAGTTTTCGCCAAAACTTTTCCTTTTGTCTCGTCATCTCCTTTTACCTCTTTTATTTTTACTAACATCTCACCGTCTTTTTTACCAACCTGTCTTTGATTTAAATCTAAAGACTCGAGATAAAAACGATAACCTTTTTCCGTTGGCATTCTCCCCGCCGAAGTATGGGGATGACTCAAATACCCTTCTTCTTCCAATTCGCGTAATTCATTCCGAACCGTCGCCTCACTCCAGTCCAGTCTTCCTTCGGAAACCAAAAATTTAGACCCGACTGGCTCGGCTGTCTCCACATGGCTTTCAATAACCAATTTTAATAGCTGTTCCTGGCGAGAGTTCATATTATCACTCTAAGTTCACGAGTGATAATATACCACTTCTAGCGAGACTGTCAATAAGGCTGTTATCCACAGAAAACCCTCCTCTTTTTAGGAGGAGGGTTTGACTTTTTTTATTGATTAATTTGTGAAATCTCGCTCAACAGGACATTTTCCACATAGATCCCCCGGGCATAGAAGATTCTCTCCAATTCGTTCTTTAATTCCATCTCCACGGCGTCACGTTTTCCGCCCACAATGTCACTGTGATTAAACCGGCTGAAAACCATACGTATCCGGCTACGAATAGTTGGCCGGACAATTTTTGCCACGAAGTCTTCACCAATCGTTTGCCAAATAGAAGGAATCTGATGGACATCCAGTCTTAACAAAACCGTCCCTTCCACTCCAACTCGTTTACCATCTTCGGTCACAGCGGCAATTGGGATATCTCCCATGGCTTTTTCATTCTGAGCATCAAACTGGCGAGAAATACTGTATTCCAGAGTTTGGGTGTTAAACAATTTGGCCTTTTGCCAGAACGGAATTTTTAAATGCAACCCGGGAGTCAAAACTTTCTTCAGCACTCCCCGGCCAAGGTCATATACACAGGCAACATAACCTGGTGGGACATATATAAACAAGCCTTTCAGTACATCCTCCACGACAAATGAATACATTAATTTATCTAATGAATCGCCAGCCATATGTAAAAAATTAAGGTTTAACCGGAAAGAACACCATGCGGAATAGCTTTATGATATCAGAAAAAATCATAGAAGTCAAAATAAATAAGGCTTTAACCATGGGCAGTAGCCAAAGGGCAAAAAAGGTGAACAAGGGGAAAATAATAGCAAAACTAGCTTTAGAACGGTTCCAACCTTTGTCCGACTTGTTTTCGATGATAATTGAAATAAAAAGATAAAGAGCGGTAATAGTTGGCCAAACTAAATCATGGACCTTGCCGATATTAAACCCATAAAAATTAATATTGATTGCTCCGGGAAAATCTATCATTGGATATAAAATCTTTACTACCTTTTCTCCGGTAATACCACGCACAAACACTTGATACAACAAGATTAAGACTAAAAACTGTACGCCTAGAGAAAATACCTTGGCCCAGGGAGAGACATGGTTTTTCTTCATGAGTTTCCGAATTTCCGCTTTCTGGGCGACCCGATCATGTTTGTAAGCTTCAGCGATTTTCGCTACTTCCGCCTCCACCTTGGCTTCCCGAATAGCATTGCGTTCAGAAATAATAGTGAAAGGTAGTAAGATTACGCGTAAAAAAATAGTGAGCCAAATAACGGCCCACCCAAGATTTTGGTCGGCGATGTTTGCATAAATCCAGATCAGCGCGTTAAAAAGCGGCTGATAAAGATAAGTAAACCACAAGTCGGCTAACATAATGACCTTATTCTAGCACAAAATGGTAAAAAAAGCAAAGGACGTATTTTAAAAATCTGTCTCCAAATAATAAGCTTCGCGGTATCTATTTTTTAAATTAAAGTAACGACCTCGATAATCATTCCAAAATTGGGTATATTCTTGTTTATCCACCAGGCTATACAAATAATCCATATCTGGTTTCAATTTGATTTTTTGGTCATAATAATCTAAATTTAACCCATTTTCAAAGGTAACTTCGGAAAGTCGGAGCTTCCCGCTACCCGGCCCTTCGAAACAGCCATTATACGGGGTTGGAGCGTGGGTTTCATTTTCAATAACCAAGCGCAGGTTATTTTTGAAAATAACTTCGCGATCAAATAATAACTCCGCCACATCCTGCAGAGTTTTCAGGGCCAGCTCACGAATAATATTAAAAACCCTCTCCGCCGGGCCGCCGACTGTAGCATAACCAATCGGATTATGAATATAGTTACCTTCAAAATTCACATCACCCAGGGCAAAAAGATGAGAAACGGCATACTTAAAAGACCCAATCAGATCTTCACTCTGGGAATTCATATAATCTGTCGCTCGAGGCGATATTTCATGTCCACCGAATAAACGCGGTTTCTTATACCTTGCCAAAATTAATTTTAAGTCATTTACCTCCTCCGAATATTTACGTTCTAGAATTTTCCAAAGAGCTAGTAGCTTATCCTCGGATATTTTAATCGGATCCTGGGACACAATATATTCAATAACCGAAAAATCATCTGGAAAAAAGTGCTCAAAAAAACTTCTCAAAAAATCCAGCTTCAGATTGTTATCAACCATCATTATTTTTCTTTGTCTGTCGTTCTTAGCATTCCACCTCAAAGCCATATTTAACCCACTAACTACAAACATTCTTGGCCTCCTTTTCTGGGCCCGGGCCACCTGAACTAAAGGCAAAAAATATGTTATAAATCTAGCACTCAACTTTGAATCCAAGTCACCTTCCTTAAGATTTTTTTGAGAAAACTTAAAAGCTGGTTCGTTAAATCCAACCAAAAGATCGTGGCCGCCGATATCAATTTTCCCCTTACTTAATTCCCACCGGTTTATAACCAAATCTTTTTCATCTTTTCCCATACTAACAAACTATTAGGCTTTTTCACAAAAAAGTAAATAAAAATGATCAATTAAATTGATGGCGTGAATCCGGGTTAAGATGCGCTCGCTGTAGACCAAATCTTTCTTTTAATTTTCTCTGTTGGTCGGCCAAGTCAAACTCCCAACCATAGGATAAACCAGGAAACTCTTCGACTTCTAAACGGTGGTGTATCTCACCATTACATTCCACTTCCCAAATCTTGATGATCCGTGCCAAACCACCCTCGCGATCATCCTGACCATGGTCCAAAAAATACGCGCTATCGACGTATATGTCCTCCCCCATTTGAGGAACCTGTGACATATTAAACTATTCAACTTATTAGTCCCACTATCTTACAACAACCGACAATTGCCTACAAGCCCACTTTATTAGTGTTTAATCAACTTCATCGTCGCCCAATTCTCGGGCATAATCTTAAATATATATTTGGTCCCACTAGCTACCTCTTCAAACTGTTTAACCTGCCTTGAAAAGGCTAAATTCGGCCAAGCCTTATAAACCCATTCGAATTTCATGCCATACAGCATAATTAATAGCAGACAAATTCCCAAACATTTCATTACCAAAGGAGACTTCCGGTTAAATAGTTGTAAAATAGCTAATAAAAATCCTAACATGGGCAGAAACCAATAACGAATCGTACTACCTGGCAAAGCCATTACTTGCCATTGTGGCGTTGTCGCGCTGGCCATTGGTTTAATAATAGCCGTAATATATACCAGGCCGACAAAAAATAAAAACAGTTTTAATCTTGTTGACCCCGTAAATAACGCCCACAAAATAATCCCCGACCCGATTAAGAATATGACTAAATATATAAACGCCGCTTTATAATCACCGGTAAATAACAAACTATTGTAAAGTTCAGCATACCCTTCTTTGCCGACTAGTGCTCCAAGAAATACCTGACTGGAAGTCATCTTAATAAACAAAGCGAGCGAAGCCCCCAAAGACATGGGCACTCGACTTGAGCCAGTCAATAACACCGAACCTACCTGTAGTACAAATGGCACGAACATTGAGATAAGATGTAACCAAGGGACACCCTCTTTTCTATTTAACCACCACCAAATAACGGCCACCGGAAAAAGAAAGATAATAAAAGGACCACTCAAACCAGACAATATAAGCAACGCGACATCAAAAATTTTCCCCGCGCGACTAGTCGCTCGTTCCGCAGTGAAGACAAGAAAAGCAGTGGTTGCTAAATACCAATGGGCATTAGTGACATTGGCATAGACTTCGCTGGTATTTGGTAAAGATAAATAAACCAAGCTCAAAATAACTGGCACTAAAATTGAAGGAAAGTTTTTCCGATAACGCTTAGAAAAAATGAAGAGGATCGGAATGATTTTTATTATTATGGCAATAATATTAAAAAACAACGGCGCGTAAACCAGAGGCAAAATTTGCGAGCCAATTCCGACCAGACGAGAAAATGTTTGAAGATACCCTGACTGGGGAATAAAAATCGATGAAACACCAATATTATAGGCATCTTCATACCAAACCGTCCCGTCCTCTGCCCAAAATTGGGCATAGGCGACAACGTCCACCCGCCGCAACACAATAATAACAAAGGCGATAACAAAAACAGAGAGATAAAACATCGCGGGTCTCTTCGTTTGCCATTTTTCTAAATAATCACCACTGCTTTTAAAAGCTACGTTTATTTTCTGAAAAAATTTCTCCATAGTTTACTATGACACAAACGGATATATAATAAACCAAAAATTGAAGATATCGTTCCAGATAATACTTTAACCTTACTCTCCTCATCGTTTGACCAGTCAATCCCAATCTCTTTAAAGAGAATACCATTCTTTTTAGCCAGATAAAGTGCCTCGGTATCAAAAATCCAACCTTTATTGACCAAACTGGAAAATATAACCCGAGCGCTTTCTTTGGAGAATATCTTAAAACCACAACCAAAATCTTGAACCTTTAGACCAGTTACCAGCCTGGCCAAGACTGCATAGGCCTCGCCCATTTTTTGGCGAAGCCATTTTTGACTCTTCACCACCTTTGCTCCGGATAATTTTCTACTCCCAATTAAAATTGGGACGCCTTCGTTTAGATATCCGACAAACTTACTTAATTCACCTAGCGGTGTCGAAACATCGGCATCAAACATTAAAACATAGTCACCCTGGGCGCGAAGCATCCCCTCTCTGACGGCGTTTCCCTTTCCTTGGTTTGGAGTATAGGAAACCACGACCACCTCCACCAAACATTTTTTTTGAAAATCGAGGATACTTTGTTTGGTGCCATCCGTGCTACCATCATCAACAAAAATTATTTCCCGAAGTGGAATAATCGGTTTAGAAATATAATCATCTAAAGCCAAAAACAACTTGTTCAGTCGTTTTTCTTCATTAAAAACCGGTATTACCAACGAAAGATTGGTGGACATGACAAACATCTTACTCCCATAAATATGGCTTATTATATTACAAAACCGCTCTGGTGTATAGGGTGGTTTTTGTGGTCTTGGCGGTACGACATTGGAATTAAATAGTTAGACACTACCGGCAAAACCGATGATGTCTAACTAAGAACAAGGAAATAACAAACTCCGTCAATTTGTATTCCGTTCCTGTGCAGGAAAATATTCGAGATTGATTGGAAATATTGGTAAAATTCCGAGTCGTCTGAAATCAGCGGCGCACACATCAAAACCTTGACCGTTTCGCTGCCTTTCGCGTTTTCCGCCGCAAATCCAGCCGAATCTTATATTTTATCGAAGTGGGATTTCATTTCCCAAATAACAATACTTAAACTTTTTACTACTACTTTAAGGTCAGAGTAGTTTCTTTCTGCTCTGATAAAATGGGGATAACTTGCATTTGATTTTATATAGGTATCATACTATAATATAGTCAAGTTGTAAATAAAGTATATGGCTAACCAATTTTTTAAATCAATATATTTCCCCGATTATAAAGACGTTAATCAAAATTCAAAGGGCTTAGTTCTTGCTTTTGGAAATCGCAATAGGGATTTGTACAAAAACATTGCGAAATTGGAAAGTACCGAGTTAAGGACTTTATTAGGAAGCGATTCTTATATCGACTTAGAAAAACGAGCACAAGAAGAGGGGCTGGCAGTCAATACTTATTGTATTTGGTATCTTCGTAAAAATCTTGGTACAAAACAGCCTAAAACTAGAACGGTTGGGGTTGAAAAAAGTATCGCTGATTTTGAAAATCAGGTAATTGAAGGTGACTGCCTAAAAGTTATGAGTGATATCCCTTCAAAATCAATAGACATGATTTTATGCGATTTGCCTTATGGCACTACACAAAATCAATGGGATAGCGTTATCCCACTTGATCAACTTTGGAGACACTACGAACGAATTATCAAAGACAAGGGGGTTATTGTTCTTACGGCGCAAGGGCTTTTTACTGCAAACTTAATGATCTCAAATCCAAAACTTTTTAAATATAAAATTACCTGGGTTAAATCAAAGCCGACAAATTTTTTAAATGCAAAAAAACAACCTTTACGCAAACACGAAGACGTTTTGGTTTTCTATAAAAGTCAACCGGCTTATAATCCTCAAATGAGCAATGGCGAGCCATATAATAAGGGATTCAGAAAAGATCAACTAACCGGAAGTTATGGCGATTTCAAAACTGTTGAAGTGAAAAGTAACGGCGAAAGATACCCCACTGATGTTATTTATTTTAAAACAGCTGAAAGCGAAGGTGAGGTTTATCATCCCACCCAAAAACCCGTAGAACTTGGGCGTTATCTCATCCGCACCTTCACCAAAGATGGGGATATTGTGCTTGACAACACTTGCGGAAGTGGCAGTTTTCTCGTTTCGGCAGTTCTTGAAGGAAGAAAATTTATTGGGATAGAAAAAAATCAGGAGGTTTATCTTTTTAAGAAGCACGGGGTTGATTATGTGGAAATTTCAAAAAGGCGAACTAAAGAGGCAGGGGCTCAATACAAAGCTACGAGTAATAAACTTTTTTAGTTTCAAATATTAAAAACCTTCGAATTTTGTTTCCGGAATTTTCTGCGTCATTTCATTATATTCTTGTGGAGTAATCACCTCTTTTTCAAGAAGCCATTTAAGCACGTGGATCGACTGATTGGAGTGCAAAAAAGGACTAACTTCGCCGTTCAAACCCATTTCCTTTTTAATATGGTCGAGATGCTTTTGATTCAAAATACCACGCCCAACAAGATCATAGCCAATACGCAAAGTATCTACCTTTGTAAGATTTAGATTCCCTTTTTTCTCCGAATCTAACTCGATGTCTTCGGGCGTTATTTCAAGTAAGTCTGTTATAGATTCAAGGCCGTTTAAATTTCTATTATAGAATTCAATCTCGTGGGCACGATAAGCAAACCACTCTCTGCCACGCTCCGATATCGCCCCCGGAGGGAGATACACACCCTCACGGAGGACTCTCTTTTTTGAAACCCAACCGCATACGTAAAGTATCCATTTACGTTGTCTTTTTGTGCCAGGCAAGACAGGAGATCCTGCTGGAGTCTTTGTGCGCATTAAATGCGTCATAACATAAGCATCGGCATCTAAATTCTCATCATGAAGTTGCCTGGCAAAAAAATTATGTTTTGATTCTCTCGGTAAGCCATCTAAGCCAGTGTATTCTTCAAGAAAGGGCTTTTCTCCCCCGCGACATTTCACATCAAGTTTCACTCCAGTAGGCAACAAAATGTCATATCCTAAAGGATGGTCGTCTGAATTAACCTCGGGCATATTCAATTGGTTTCGAATCACAATTTCTGCCAATGCTCCATAGCTTTGTTCGGACACGCTACCTCTTTGAGCTCCGGTTTTATTTTGATGTTCGGAAATAAAATCAGCAGCTTTTTGTCGTATGCGTAAGCCATCTTCTCCAGAGAGATTAATGTCTATCGATTTTGGGTGATGATATTTATACATGGTTCAAACTTAGTAATCTGGCGGAGAGAGAGGGATTTGAACCCTCGATACCTTTCGGTATACGTGCTTTCCAAGCACGCGCCATAAGCCGCTAGGCGACCTCTCCATTTTTTACTTTGGGTTTCAACATTCTATCTTTTGCAAGCCAAAAAGTCAACCCCAAAGCTACCACCAACATCCCCCATTGGGCGGGGGTAAGAAAAAAATAACGAACATCACTCCCTGGCACATCTTCGGCGCGTAAAAAATCTAAGAAGAAACGTACAACCGCGTAGGTTAAAAACGAACTGGCAGTGGAGAGTCCCCACCGCTTTTTAGCAAAAATCTTGAACAAAGAAAAATATATACCAAAAATAACCAAACCGAGTATTACCTCATAGAGCCCCAGGTCGTGCCTCGCCCCGCTGGAGAAACTAACAGCCAAGAAAAAATTAGTTAACTTACCAGGATGATCATGAATAAAAAAACAGCCGATCCGACCAACCCCCCAGCCAAGCCACAAGCTAATACTTAAAACATCCAAATACGGTAACAACTCAGTAAATTTAAACTTCCTTCGCCGAGCGTACAAATACAAACCCAAAAATGCACCAATAAACCCGCCGGTTGAGGACATCCCGCCATGCCAAATCTTTAACATTTCTAGCGGCGCCTGTAAATAATACGCGGGCTCATAGAATAAAACATGGGCCAACCGTCCGCCGATAAGCCCACCCACAATCGCCCAAACTACCATGTCCCAAATTACTTCTTTAGCAAGAAAATATTTTTTTGCTAACCATGTCGCAAAGGCCAAACCAGTGATCATCCCCGTCGCCACCAAAAGTCCCCATACTTGGATAACGATGGGGCCAATAATAATGGCGTTATATTCAAAAAACGGAATCATGACTTAGGGTTTTAAATATCCAACAATCTCTTCTGGTTTATTTATTACTTTTAAATATAGTTCGTCAATCGAATTAATAGTTTTGAATTTAGCGAACATGCCGTGGATAACCGCTAGTAACGGCCTCCAAAAATCTTCACCATAAAGCAAAATTGGCATCGGCTCAATTTTTTTGGTTTCGATTAAAGTCAACAACTCAAATAACTGGTGTAAAGTTCCAAACCCACCCGGGAAAAAGACAAAGGCTTCTGACGGGGAGGTGATAATAAGTTTGCGAACAAACGGAAAAAAGAATCCAATTGATTTATTAACATAATCGTTAACCCGCTCCCCTCTTTCAAAACGCATATTGATCCCAATACTCTTTCCCCCCGCTTCATAAGCTCCCTTGTTCGCTGCCTCCATTATCCCCGGGCCACCGCCCGTGATTACAGCCTTGCCGTACTGGCTCAATATTTTACCCACTTCATACGCCGCATTATAAATCGACGTGCCCGGGTTAATGCTTTTTGTACCTAAAACAGTAACATTGTCATCTAATTTGGTTAAAAATTCAAAACCATCAACCAACTCCGCCATAATCCGGAAAATACGCCAATCCGTACCGCCTTTACAAATCGGGTTATTATTATCCGTGGTACAAAGATTGGGCCGATCCGGTATTTCTTTGATAAAAGAGTATGCCTCTTCGGCCGTATCGACGATATGCCAATTGTCAATATCTCCTTCCACTACGGCATGAGCACCACGTGAAGATTTCAAACGTAAAAAATCTACCACCGGCTGCCAAAATTCTTTTCCCACTAATATAATTGGCGACTTGTCCATGTGCCCCAACTCGATATAATCTACCACCTCAAAAAATTCATCAAATGTTCCAAACCCGCCCGGGAAAAAAACAAAAGCATTGGCCGGCGAAGTCAACATGACTTTTCGAGTGAAAAAATAATAAAAAGCCGTGGATTTAGTAACGTAAGGATTAATCCGCTGTTCAAATGGTAGCTGGATATTTAATCCGACTGATTCACCACCAGCTTCATGCGCCCCCCGATTTCCCGCCTCCATTATCCCGGGGCCACCACCGGTAATGGTCGTAAAACCATGTTTAGCTAATAAGCCACCCAATTCGCGAGCAATCTGGTAATATTTATTTTCTTCGGTAAAACGAGCCGAACCAAGAATCGTTACTTCTCTTTTCAATTCTGTTAAAAACTGGTAACCCTCAACCATCTCGCTCATGATTCGAAATATTCTCCAGCTATCACGGTAGTTTATCACCTCACCACCGGTAACAACAAACGATTTCTGTCCTTTTTTCAAAACTGTTTTTTCAGGGGCAAAAGCTTTTGTTTTTGACATAATAAAAAACTAAATTAATCTTTAAAAATACTGTTACCCAATCGTAGTACTAACCCCTCGCTCAAACGAGGACCAATAATTTGTATCCCAACAGGTAAACCAGCTTTCGTTATGCCCCCCGGAACCGACAAAGCAGGCAGGCCGGCCACCGAAGCCGGGATCGCCGTAGCATCCGCTAAATACAAAGCCAAAGGATCGGCCGCCTTTTCTCCCATTCCAAAAGCCGGAAAAGGCGAAGCGGGAGAAATAAGAGCCTGGACATCCTTAAATACTTCTTCAAAGTCCTGTCTAATGAGAGTGCGTACGGCTAAGGCTTTCTTGTAATAAGCATCATAATAACCAGCTGACAAAGCGTACGTACCAATTAAAATACGGCGTTTTACTTCTTCTGGAAAACCAGCTTCTCGCGCCCGGCTATATGTTTCAAACAAATCTTTGGCTTCGGCTCTTACACCATAACGAATTCCCTCCAGCCGACCAAGGTTAGAACTGTCTTCCGATGGTACAATAATATAATAAACCGAAATGGCGTACTTGGTATGAGGTAATGAGACTTCTTTAATTTTACAACCCGCCGCACGAAGTTTCTCAATATTTTTTAAAGTAATTTCTTTTACTTCATCGTCTATACCCTCTACCTCAAGATATTCTTTTGGCACACCGACTACCAAACCATTAACGCCTTTTTTTACTTCAGTTAAATAATCTGGCACAGGATCATTGACCGTTGTCGCGTCCTTCGAATCGTGGCCGGCAATCACCTGCATTACGAGAGCCAAATCTTCCACCGTCTTGGTCATCGGCCCAACCGTATCCAGTGAAGAAGCCATCGGCATGACTCCATAGCGTGAATTTCGACCATAACTTGGTCGTAAACCGACTACACCACAAAAACTGGCCGGCTGACGAATTGAACCGCCGGTGTCTTCCGCAATCGCAAAAATACAGTGATTATCCGCCACCGAAGCCGCGGCCCCGCCAGAAGAACCACCGGCGACTTTAGTCTCATCACGTGGATTTTTTACCGGTCCATACATGCTATTTTCATTACTCGCCCCATGACCAAAAGCATCACAGTTAGTTTTACCAACCACAACACCGCCTTGGGCTCTAATTTTCCCAATCACCGTTGCCTCATGAGCCGGAATAT
>Ga0209542_10009921_pt1 | contig 17329 bp, 29 predicted proteins | sample RifCSPhighO2_01_FD_184028 | JGI IMG/M metagenome (GOLD analysis project Ga0209542, IMG submission 184028) | Soil microbial communities from Rifle, Colorado - Rifle CSP2_plank highO2_0.1 (SPAdes) (version 2) | ecosystem: Environmental > Terrestrial > Deep subsurface > Rock core/Sediment ...
CTTCACAGCTTCAGCAGGATCTTTTAATTTATATAATCTTTTTCTGGAGTCTTCCAGTTGTATCATTCACACTGAGAATATCTACAACATCATCAATAATGCGCAAGGTAGTTATTGAACAGTTTTGTATGTCAAAGCGCCACATTTTTTGTAAAGGCAACCCTACTGCTCGTGCCATAAAGAAACGAATAATATTTCCATGACAAACTATCGCAACAGTGTTGTGCTTTAACCCTTTGATAAACTTGAACATTTTGCTGGCGCGTCTTTTATCACTTTTCATTCGCGTAGTATTAGGATTTTCTGTTGAACCACCTACGACGCATGCATAAATCTCTTGCAAGTCAGGATTTTGAATAACAGGAACTTTGTTTATTTTAGCAATAAACTCCGCAGTAATAAGTGCACGGTGTTGGTTACTTGAATAAACTGCCTCAACTTGAGGAAGTACCTTTGCAACGCACTCAATCTGCTTCAATCCTTCAGGCGTTACGATTTGTTCAGTACCACCAAGATTTGCTTTCGTTTGAGCGTGACGCACGAGATAAATAATCATATTAGACAATCATATGGAACAAAATATAAACTTAACGTTCAGATTCTTTTTTACAAAGTATAGTTATATATTATCATTTTGAAAATAGAAAATCTAATTTGTCTTCTGAAAGATTTAATGAGTATTTCTCTGAATTAATTGGAAAAGAATTTGTAAGGGAAATTGAAAGTAAAAATGGAAAACTAATTTCATTAACAGATAAAGGCTTTAAATATTTAGAAAGATACAAAACAATCACTTCTTTCATTGATGATTTCGGATTATAAAATTTAATATTTCTTGTTTATTAATCTTGTATCTGAATAAAATAAAAGTCCCCGCCGGCGGATTCGAACAAAAGTGTTCGAATCCCTATATTTTTTGCTTACAAAAATTTATATAGAATCTTAAATATAAAAAGTCTATGTATGAAATTTATCCTGCAAATAAAAGAGTTGAAAAGAAGTTAGAAGAAATAAAAAATTCTAGAAACGATGTTTTTGAAAAATTAAAAAATTTGAAAGAAAATCCAAGGGAAAATTCTGGTGCTCATCCATTGCACGGACGTTTACAAGGTAAATGGGCCTGTTGGTTAGGTTCTAATTTAAGAATTATTTACATAATAGATGATAAAAGTAAAAGAATTGATGTATTAGCTGCGGGCTCACACAAAGTATACTAAATATCTAATTTTTTGAATTTAATTCCCTTCTCAAGATTTTCTTCACTTTCTTTAATCTGCTCCATTAATTCTTCATCTTGGAGTATTTCAATAGTTTCTTTCATACCTTCATATTCTTTTCTTGAAATTATAATTACATCTTGTTTTGCCATACTTTATTTATATCTTTAGGATTTTTAATGATTTTGGTTGTGACCTACAAAAAAATAGAAAAATTAAAATTAGTTATTTATGATTTTTGCAAGCTTTTACACCATCTCATTCTGCGAAGAGCCTGAATTAATTACTAAAATCCTCTATCCTAAGAATATAAATCTCTACCATATCTTTCAAATACTTCAATGGCTAATCTGCGACCTACCTCTGAAAACCCCCTCTCAAAACTTGGTAGTGTTCCCTTAATATGTGCTGCGTTAACTCGGTCAGTCATGGATCGTGCACTAACAGGAGCATTCCGATCTACTGGCTTACCGAAGTTATCAGGATCATTACTGATAAGACCTTGCTTTACCCCCTCAATAAAAAACATTAATGATAAGAAACCGCCTTTCCAATTTTTTCTACCACTTTCTCCTTCTGAGTCTTTCATTTGATAATTTTCGTCAAGATGTTGCAAGTCTACTAAAGCTAAACCTTTATCATAGCACAGCCAGCTGTGTATTGGCTCCGTCTTTGACCCGTGATGATAAGTAGAAGTTACAAGTACAAATGGAACGCCGTTTTGTATTCCGTATTCGGCAACCCACAATCCACTTGGGGCTTCTTCTCCACCTTCTTTTTCTGGAAAGAAAACATCTGAAAGAATCCCGTCATACTTTTTTTCTTTTAACTCTCGTTTAATACCATCTAAAGTAGAAACATAATCTGCTTCTGTCCCATACTGCCGTCTATCTTCAAGTACTGCTTTAACATCCGCAAGATGTTTCGGCTGATCTTCTACTACCAGTATTTCTAATTTTTTAATCATTTTACTCTTATCAATTATGACATAGTTACAACCGCAAACTTTATAAATATTTACTACTAATTATTTTAGTAGTGATATGAATACCAACATAGAAGCCCTTAAATCGGCAGGGTTATCAGAACGAGAAGCACTTACTTATCTAGACCTCCAGCAATATGGAGAAAATCAAACTGGGAAAATTTGTGAAAGAACAAAAATACAAAGTTCCCAGATTTACACAATATTAAACAGCCTTTCAGAGAAAGGCTTAGTAAGTTTTAAGATTATCAACAACGTCAAAGTATTCCGAGCTTCTTATCCAGATTCTTTACTTGCCCTGTTTGAAGAAAAAGAAAAACAAATTGAACGAGAAAAAAAGCATTTGCTTGATTTCATCTCCAAATTGAAAGTAAAACCAATTGAATTATCAAAGTTAAGTGATTTTAAATATTATTCTGGAATTAGAGGAATAAAATCTCTCTATACAGAAATTATTAATTCTTGGAAAAGTGGAGATGAATATTATATAGCCTCTGCTCCTTTAGAATCTTTCAAAAATATTGAGGGTTTCTTGCTTGATGTTGTTCACAAAAAAAGAGTACAAGATAAAGTGAAATTAAAAATAATCATAAACAAAAATAGTGAAAAATGGGGACATGTTCGTGCCAAAATGCCTCTCACAGAAGTTAGATACTTAGATATTTCTACAAGAACTGAGTATGGAGTTTTAAACGATTATTTCTTTCTCGTTACTTATGGCAAACAACCCTATGGATTATTAATTAAAGACGAAAACTTTGCTCAAACCTATAAAGTATTCTTTGAATTATTATGGAACCAAGCGAAAAAATAAAAAGTCCCCGCCGGGGAAAACAAGCAATATATGAAGTCGCTTTTATAACCTCATTAAATAATTATCTTTATATATTTATATAAATTGTGGTTATTTTGGGGGTAGATAAAAATGCCAGATGATGTATCATTAACGACAGGAAGTGAAATCCAAACATTTGTAGAAAATACATTAAAAGAAATTTATAAGGGTGTTAAAAATTCTAAATTTATGATAGATGAACCTGTGAAATTTGAATTGGAAGTTACAGAGAAAAAGGAGTCTGGTGCTTCTGGAGGATTTAAACAATTTATTAGAATAGGTAGGAAAAAAGAAGGGGAGTCTGTCCAAAGAATTAGTTTTTCTGCTAAACCAGATAAACTATCTTTAATGGATTCAAAATGACTTATTTAACAAAGATGATTTACATATGAAAACAATTTTAGTAGACGCGATTAATACTTTTGTAATTGCAAATAAAGGTATATTTGAGGAGATGTATATTATTCTTGAAAGATATCCAAACAGAAAAATAATTCTAACAGGAGCAAATGATGAACAAATGAAGAAATTCGAATTAGATAATATGCCTTATGAAGTATTTACATTAAGACATAATCCTGAAAAAACTGATCCAAATTACTATAAAATAATGCTCAAACACTTTAATTTAAGTTCTAAAGAGGTAATTTATTTTGAACACAACAAAGAGGCTGTTAAGAGCGCCCAATTTGTAGGCATAAAAACACTTCATTATAATAAAGATAAGAGAGATTTAATTGCATTGAAGAAATTCATAGATGAAAACTTATGATGGATTATATTACTTTAATACACAGGATTTTAAATAGTGGAATTAATTTTATAGAGTTAGATAAGAAGAAAATTTATAAGTAAATAATAATTAGTTTTATTAAAAAGAGGATATTACTGGTTAAATATGAGTAAAGAAAGATTTTTAAAAGTATATGCAAATTTACCTGAACCAGAAAGAAAACAAATAATAGCTATTATAGATGACAAACCATATTCTTGGGACATAGCTTACTCTGAAATAAACGACGATACTCCACTTGGAAAGAAAATATTAAAAAAAATTGAGGATTTGGGATTGTTATGAATAAAGAGGAAATCGAAGAAGAACAAAGAAAATTAGTCTTAGCCAGATTTAAAACTTTAAATCCCGAATCTAAAATATTATTGGGTGGAAGTAAGGAAATTACTGTAAAAGAGATAATAAAAGACATAGAAAATGGCAGTGATTTTGGTAAAAAAGTTGTACAAGTGCAAATGAAAATGATTCAGGTTCTATCAACAGGAGTATAATTTATGTCTAAAAGACTTCTTATAACTAGACCAAACCACGATGTTAGCACTTCTTATTTATACGATTTCTCTAAAAATATTGTTGAAACAGTAAAAGCAACACAAGATATTAAAAGTACTGTTCTTGATGGAATTCAAGCCAACAGAAATAGTACAGAAAAAGCACTTAATAAATTAAATCCAGGATTAGTTTTTTTAAATGGTCACGGGAATAAAAAAAATGTAATGGGGCATAATGATGAGATAATTTTGGATGAAAAAAATGTTACGCTTACAAAAGACAAAATTATTTATGCTTTATCTTGTGATTCTTTAGAAGAATTAGGATCTCTTGCTATTGATAAGGGTGCAAAGGCATATATTGGTTATAGAGCCCGCTTTATGATTATCCGTGATCCAACTAGGTCTGCTTCACCCAGCAAAGATAAAAATGCATTGCCTTTTAAGAGAGCTTGTTCAACTCTAATCGACGCATTAGTATTTGGAAATACTGTAGAAAAGTCTATCGAGCTTACAAAAAAAGAGTATATTCATTCAATAAAATCTTACGGTAACAGTGAAGATGATCCTTATGGGGATGTTCCTTTAATAAGATTTGCTCTCGCGTGGGATCATGAATTTTTGGATGCTGAAGGAGATTTAAGTACTTCTTTTGATAATTAATTAAAGTTAAATTTTTTAAAACAACAAAACAAATAATAAAAATTACAAAAACAGAAGTTCCTAAAAATTTTAAGTAATATATATTTTTTGAATAAATATTCAATTAAATTTAAGTCCCGCCATAAAATAGAGATAAGATGGGATTATCAATATCAAACCATTCAGAAACACCTAAATATTCTACTCCAGCTAATTTATTATCTTCAGTTACATCAATAATTAATAAGTCTTCAAAATTTACACTATAAGCTGTAGTCCTATCATCAAATCTTATAGATAAAGTATCTGCTTCAGTTTCATAAGCAATAGAACTGCTTTTTACTTTTATTTTCTTCATAACCATTCTTATACCTTAGATTTTAGAGTTTTTAAGATTTTTGGGTTTTTAAATAAATTTTATTTAGTTAAAACTTAACCTTACTTTTCCAATTATACCTGTTAAATTTTTTACAGACAATTCTTTAATTTGTTTAATCCTTTTACTTAATTCTTCTGGTGTTGTTGAAAAACCAAGACCAGCATAAAGTACTTTTGATCCATATAAGAATTGAAAGTTATCACTTTGTCTTGAATTTCCTACTAAAAATATTATTCCTTCGTGTTCTGCACTTAGAATTCTATTATCAACTAAATAACCTAAATCTTGTTTAGAAAGAGAAATTTCATACTCTCTATATTCTTTTCCGTTTTTTGTCAGTTTTAAATCCATATTATTTTTTTAATATTCTTTCTAATTTTTTCGCTCTTTTTTCTGCTTCATCTGTTATTCTTTCTTTAAATTGAATTTTGTTTTTTATTTTTATTTTCTCTAATTAGTTTTTTGCATCTAAACTTTTTTCTCCTTTTAAAAAACGCGATAAATAACTTTGACTAATATTTAATTTTGAAACTAAAGCCATTTGTCTAAGTTTTTTTTCACGCATTACTTTGGTAATAGTTTGTCCTTCTGATTCTGATATTTTTATATACTGTTTGACTTTCATACTCAAATTAGCTAAAAAATGATATTTAAAGCTTTCTAAATTAACTACTTATAAAGAACAACATACCAAAAGGTTTAAATAGGCTTTTAGCTGATTTTAGATTAATTTTATGAATAAAAATGGCAAGAAATAAACTAACAATTGAAGAGGTTTTAAAATTAACTCAAGAGATTAAAGAATGGAAATTTCATCCTTTGCCTTGGGATAAAGATGAAATAACTCTTCAAGGAGAGAATGGTACAGCAATAATCACTATTGGAACTGATTATACTATGCTTGTGGATGATCACGAAAAAAATATTTGGGCTACTTATTACGACGATCCAAGAATTAAAGAACTTTATGAGAAAATAAGAGGTCAACACATCAAATAAAATGAAAAAAATAAACTTAAAAGGTATTAATAAAGCAATTGAAGATAATAGAATTGTAAGAGTTTTTGTACCTCCCAGTATTGTAAATTCTGTAAATGTAAGAAGTGGAATAAGAGTAGTAAGAATTGAAGATCCAATTGGAAAAGGTAAATTAAGATCAGGAGTTTCTTTTGCTGATAATTTAGATGGTTATTTAATAGCTTATGGAAATGATTCTTTAATGTTATCAGAAGCATTGCAAAAAGCATCTCTGGAATATCTTGGGACTTCCAGCAGAGATTTTCCATATTTTGTAAGACACGAACCTGAAGATAAATTAGATGGTTGGATTTTGAAAGGAAATAAACTTTGGATAGAAAAAAATAAAAATAAAGGAGTAACCATTGAAGCAAGAGATTCTAGTTATCAATGTATTTTTTCTGTCGTTCAAGATAGTTTTGAAAAAGCATATGATTCATTATGCGAATTAGTAAGATAAGAGTTTTAAGAAATAAAATGACAAACTTAGAAAATAGAGCGAAAGTAACTTCAAAACAAATATTTAATGGATATTATGAAAATTTTCGAGAAAAATTTAATTCTTCAAGTCTACATAAATTAGGTTGTTATCTATGTGATAGAAGTATTGAAAGAATTCCTTCTCCAAGTTATGTAGTGGAAAAACATAGAATTTATCATTCTCCAGAGGGAGTTACTGCTGTCTTGTTAATTACTGAAACCTCAAAATCTAAAGAAACAAGCGGATTACCAGATTTATCAGAAGTAGAATTTACACTATATGGAACTGAAGAACAAATAAATAAATTTGAAAAATTATTAGAAAATGACAAATAATTTAGAAGAATTACCTGAATTTGAAGTGGGAGCTCACTCAGAATTAGCACCACATAATTTTCTTAATGGTGTTTATCCATGTAATCATTGTGATATACCTTATCTTATCGCTATATTTGAAAAACAAGAGAGTTATTGTAAAAGAGCAAGTATATCTATAGCAAAAAGAAATGGTACATTTAATCCAGATTACAAAGATGATCCTTGGGGTGATAATGTTAAAGTACTAAAGAAAATAAAATTTTATGAGAAAATATCTAAGAGAGCAAAGAAGAAATAAAATGAGCTTATTAGAGAAATTTGATGAAGAATTGAAAGATATACAAAATATAACAGAAGAACAGGTAAAAGAAAAATTGGAGTATTTAGTAAATTCCCCAGTAACTTATCCTGGATATGATTTAGCTTTTAATGGTTTTTTTCACTTAATGAAAAAATGTGAAACAAATAAAGAGGATCAAAGATTTAGAGAGGCTGTATATAAAAGAGTAATTAAAATGTTAGAAACTGAACTAGAACAATCAGATGAAATGGCTATATCATTTCAAATGGATTATGCGGGGAGTTTATTATCTAGTTTTATGGAACCTGAAATACCAAAGGAATATGCTTTAAGACTGTATCCTGCTTTTCTAGCTGGAACTCAAAGATATTTTAAGAGAAAAGGAAGAGAAAACAAAATAGATATGTTCATACTTGAAAAAATAAAAGAAATTATAGAGGCTAGTTAAATAAAATGGCAGATTTTGATTCTTACATAGAAAACTTAGAACGAGTAAAAGAACAAAGAGAAAAATTAGCTTTACATATTAAATATAATTGTGAATCTACAAAAAAACTCAAAGACTGGCAATTACCTATTTTTAACAGAAATGAAGGAGAATATCTTGTTAGAATATTTGATATTGATAAACTAACAGACAAGTCTTTGCTTGAAGACCCAGCTTTCAAAAAATTGTTTGATACTTTTATGAGACTCTATAGTCTTTGTGAATCTCGTGGATTAATATGGAAAGCAGATTTTCCAAGTGAAAATCCAGACAGATTAAGAATAGATTCAAAAATTAGAAGTCTAGATGCAGATATAGAAATTTTAATGGGTGGTATTCTTAATCGTGAAATGAAGGAAAAAGAATATAATTCTGTTTTAAATTATACGCATAAAATCTATAAAGAATTAAGTGATTTAGAAGGACAAATTCATAGTTTTGACGCGAAAAAGAATTTAACAAAGAATTAATTACTAAAGGCGAATTAAAAGATAGAGAAACATATTATCCTGTAGTTCAAGATAAAAGAAAATTAAGAGAAAAATTAGAGAGATTACCACATTATTTATGGGATTCTTTTTTTGAATAAAACTTAATCCTATTTTAACCCTATAAGCCTTATAACCCACTTAAATCGTGTAATATTTCTCCACAAACTCATCTTTCTTTCTAAATTCCGCATCCACATTTACCTTTAGCCCTAAAGGTAAATAGATTTACCCATTTAAAACCCATTCTAAACCCCATAACTATTGATTTTTAAAATCGTCTCAATATTTTCTCTGTGGAAAAAGTTTTCCACTTTGGAAAAATTCCACACTTTTTCTTGAATATTATCTATTACCTCACATATATAGTATTATTTCTATTTTTAAGTTTTTTGAAAAAAATAACCATCCACAATTCCACAGAGCCATAGGTGAACTATTATTGACTAGAATTATCCACAATATTTTGATTAGCTTGTTCTTCTAAATATTTTTTATATTCTCTAAAATATCTTTGTGCAGTTTTCACATCAATCCCAAAGTCCCTTCCAATTTGTCGCCATTTCAAGTCTTTATTATTTTCAGAACCAAACTTTGCAATTACATAATCATAAACTTCTTTCTGTTTGTGAAGTGTTGATTCTTTCTTTAATTTGTTTAGATTTTCCTTTATCTTTGTTGTTTCCAATGTTTTAGCTTCTTCCTTTTCTTTTTGCCTATTTTCCAATCTTAATTCTTCTTCCTTCTCAACTCTTTCAGATTTGGTTTGATATTCCTTGTATTCATTTTGGTATTTTTCATCCATTAACTTTACTAAATCAGCATAAGATTTCATTTTGTCAGGAAAATGTTTTTCATACATTTCAATAAAATTATAATATTCTTCTTTATGCATAGATAATGGAAAAAAAGGGAACATTGTAATCCTTTCTTTTCCCAATTTAAGAAATCCCCTCACACCTCTCTTATTTTCCATACCTTTGAAAAGCATATCCCTTATTTTTGAAGAATAACCACGAGATTTAGAAATTCTATCAACATCAGAAAGCCCTCCAAGTTTCCCAAAATAAGTTTCTGTTGCAGAGTTCCTTACTTCTTCATCAATACCAAAATAATTTTGTGAATCCATAATAGAAACCATACCCCTTCCTGAACTTCTTGTCATTGCCAAGCTGTCTTTTATGTTTTGGGCTAAAAAATATTTATCTCCACGAGGCTTAAATGGAGTTAGGTTTTTTATATCAGGGAAGTAAAATAAGATTGGATATTTTGCGTGGTCCTTGCTAGTTTTTATTACTTTGTTTAAAATTACTGCTGTAATAAAGTTTTGAAGTTTCTTGTCATCAATCCATTTAGTTGTAAACACGTGATAATGTTTATTGTCATTGATTAATTCTTCCCAATTTATATTTAAGGGAGAATTATGTGGAGCAAGAAAATAATCTTTCTTGAAAGGTTGAAATATGTTTCCTATATCTCCTGTTGTTTTTGCAGTTCCACCAGTTGCCTGAAGCCAAAAGTTATTTGGGTCTGGTCTAAGCATTTTTCCTATTCTTTTCCCTTCTATTCTTTCAGAAATATAATTTACAAAACTATAAATGCCGTCATTGTTTGAAATATTCTGCGTTGCATTGACAATATTTCTCATATTGTCATCTTCATAATCTTTTTCTAGCATTAATTTCCATTCTTCCTTACCCAAGTCTTTTAAGCTGAAAGTATAGAAATTAAATTCAGGCAGTTTTCTTTTAGGAATATTAAAAGTAAATGGGTGGTAAATTTTTACTGGTTTTTCTTCTGTTTCAAATCCTTTTTCTCGTAATTTCTTTAAATGTTCCCCTTCTGCCTTGAACATTGAGAACCCTAGTTCAACTTCATCTTTAGGGTCAGCAAGACAGATAATTGTATAACCCATATTGTAATAACATTCAAGTAACTTTTCTGACAAAAATGTTTTTCCATACCCAGATTGAGCGACAACCAATATCGTTCCATTTGTAGGTCTGCCGTTTGCATCAAGAATATCTAATTCTATTTTATCCCCTCTATTTTTGTATAACATTCAATAACCTCTTCCATTTTCACGTGGTTTTGTGTCTATAGCTTTTACATTAACTACAAACGTCTTTGGTAAGCTCTTTGCTATGTCTTTTTGTTTAATGATGAAATACTTCCATCTGCAAGTATTATCACAAAATTTAGCATTAAGATACATATCTTCAGCTAACTTCTTTCCACAAACCAAACAGAAAAAAGGATTAGTCATTTTATATTCTCCATATGTGGTTTACATATTGAACATTGATTACCATTCATAAGTTCTTGTTTTAAATTTACACCACAAGATACACAAGAAGATATAGTGTGTAGATTTGGTGGGTCACCTGACCCATTTTTTTGTAACACTCTATGTTCTTCTCTCTGTGTCACAAACCATTGATTTTGGTCTTGATCCTTATAGTTTGCATCAATAACGCCAATTCTGTAAAGAACATTTAAAATTCTCCTTCCTGTAGTTCTAGGAATCTTTAAATCTCTAAATAAAGTTTGCTCATTAGTTATTCCTTTTTTTGAGACATAATCATAGATAGCCTGTCTATCTGGCGGAACACTATCTTTCGCAACACGCCAAAGTTTTTTTAAAATTAAATCATTTGGTTTCTCTAAATTATGCATGCAACATAAAGCTCTGGTTAATTTTTTTAATTGTTTATATAATCTCGTTGGTTTCTCTGATTGTGGAACAAGATCACAAACAAATTCATCACCTTCCCATCTACCTGTAACTGGCGTTCTTAATTTAGCTATATATTTAGAAATTTTTTGAATCTCATAAATATGTTCTATATCAAAAGAGATTTCTTTTATTTTTACATTGGTAATAAACCCCATGACGGCTTCGGAAATTTCTTCACGCATTTGTTTTTCCTTAGACTCATTTTTTTCACAAGAGTCAAGCATAAGATCATCGTCAAAGTCCCATCTAAGTTTTAGGAATCTTTCCCCTAATTGACCGATAATAGAATGAAATTGATCTACTTTCGGAGTTACTCCAGCAATTAAACCAAATCTACTTTTACATTCTACTTTATGATCAATATTTCCAAATTTTTTATTGTAAAATCCGTCATAAAATTCCCTAAGTTGACCAAGTATTTCATTTCGTTTTTCCTTATTCATAGAAAGAACCGAAGTGAAATCTTTTAGGATCAAAACTTTCTCATTAATATGATCTGCTAAATCTTCTACTTTTATACCTGTAGCAAATGTATATCCACTAACAAAAGCATTAACTGTTAAATCTGATAAATGGTAATAATCCTTACTTTCTTCAAATGCTCTTAATATCTCAGTTTTGCTTCCACTAGGTACAGCAATTACAAAAAGCCAAAGCGGTTCACCTTCAATTTTTCGATCTAAAGCACAAGCAAAAATAATATCTAAACCATCATCATCTGGCATGGCTAACCATTTTTTAATTACTTTTTTACAATCATCTAAACTAGTTAGTTTATAGAATTTATTTTTAATTTCTTTAATCTGGGTTTGCTTTGTTAACAAAATCTTTAATGATTTAAATTCTTCTTTTAAAGTTGATTTTGGTATTTTAGTTATCTCTTTTAACTTATTTAGAATATTGTCAACAATTAAATCTGAAGAGCTAACATATAAAGCAAGAAATTTTTTAATTAATTGGATTTGCTTTTCTACATTTCTCTCTTCTTTAATCTCATTAAATATATCAAAACCAACAAATTCATCTGGAAAATCTTTTCTTACTTGTTGGTTGAATATATTATCTGGGTCATCTTTGATTTTTTCATCTCTGAACTTTCTAGCTTCTCTTTGTTCTTCTTTGGATAGTTTGGGAATAATCGTCTTCACCCCTCATTTCAGAACAACTTAGTTCTTTTTTCAAAAGTTTACAAACAAGTTTTGACATAGTCGTGTTTTCCTTTTGAGCCCTTTCTACGATTTTCTTAATAAGTTCACTTTCTACGTAAAAATGTCTTCTTTCAAATTTTCTCTCTTTACAAATTCCAGATTGAAACATGTTAATATCCCAACAAAGTTTTTATAGAAGAAATAACACCTTATTCTTGAGCTGGGGTGTTATCACCTCTTCTTTATTTTTCTTCTTTCGCCTCCTCATTTTGCTGTAAATTTTTTAATTCTGTTTCTAACCAATCCAAAAAACTAGTAAATTGAGAGTTAAAGTCCATTAGAACCACCAAATCGTTTATCTAAAAATTCTTTAAAAATAGATGTTTTTGTCCTGTATTCCTTACGACAAAGTTGTTCTAATTTATTAAAAGTAAGGCTATCTAATTTTAAAGTTATAATTTTAAATTTGTTTTTCTCCATTTTCAATTAATTACCATTAACTATAATTAACTATATAAGCTTTTTGTTTTTAATGGTAATTAATGGTAGTTAGTTCACCAAAATGCTTAAAAAGAATAATAACTCTGTAAAGAGGATGTTTACAAAAAACAAGTTTATCTCAAAAGAAAAAAATCAAGTAAATTCTACTGATACAATAACAGAGATTACAGCAATAAATTCAGGTAATCAAAGCACCAATACTTGGTCTTTAACAAAAGGACAAAATTTCACTACTTCTACTTTAAAAATAGAAGATGAACACCCAGATATAATAAAAAATATAAGAGTCTTAAAATTTATTCTTTTACCTCTTGAATATTGGTGTTTAAAAGTATTAATGAAAAAAGAATCTCCTTTGTCTACTGGTTTTATTTATAATTGGCACTTAATTGAAATAGCGGAAAAATCTTTTGAATCTGTTACATTATCCGTAGATGATAAAACAGAGTTATGTAGTTTAATTGGAGCTAAATTTTTAGACAATGAACTTAATAAAAAGTTAAATGATACTGTAAAAATTACAGAAGCCAATTATCGTGAAATTGAAAAATTATTAAGGAGTAAAAAAATAAAATTTCATAGTTATAAACTTATTTTACAAACATTAGAAAGATTAGAAAATTGGGGTCTTTTAAAAAGAAGATACCCAGAAAAAGTTTCTAAAATAAATTTCTATTGGATAATTAACCCACAATTCTATTTAAAATACGGAAAACAATTAGAAGAATTATTTAAAGAAGAAAATAAATCTACTTCTTAAATTTACCATAAGCAGTTACAAATTTACTTATTAACTCTGGGTCTGTTTGTTTTAAATATTCACAAAAACTAATTAATATTTTTTGTTCATCTTCCATTTTATTAATATCATTTATTCTTTGTCTATCCAAAGGTCTTTTACATTGCTTACAAAATTCATCAGTAAAACCATTTTGAATATTACAAAAAATACATAATTTCGTTTTAGGTGTAAATTGTTCATAACCATTTTCTGCTTTTATAATTCCCTTTTTAATTAATTCTATATTAAATGTATCTTTCTGTGTTGATAAATTATAAGTTTGTAATTGGTCTGTAGAATGCCAACCAGCCAAATGCATTATTGTTAAGTCACTATCCCCCCTCAATAACCTAAAAGTAATTCCATTTCTTTTTAAAGAATAACATGTTACGGGTTTATTTATTCCTAAACTTTTACAAGCTAATCTTATTTGATTGTTAATTGCTGATGGGGTCATTTGTTTTCCAAAAGTTTTATCACTTGTAGAAATAAAAAGAAAACAATCCTTATCATTTTTCTTCGGGTGCTTTTCTAACCACTTAATAAGATAAGGCAAACTATCAATTATTTGCATTTCTTTAATACCTTCTTTTCCGTGAGAAGAAACAGATAATCTTGCATAATTATCCAATATTTTAACATCTTTTATTCTTAAATAAAGAATTTCTTGTGGTCTTCCTAAAGATTCAAATGATACAGCTAAATAACATTGCATCAGAGGATTATTACTAAAGAAGCTTACAATTTGTTCATATTCTTCCCATTCAAGTTTATCTTCTCTTGCTTTTTGCCTACTTTTATCTGCTCTAAATTTAAAAGAATTTGCTAATTTGAATTGTTCACTTTCTTCTCCAAATAAAATCTTAAAAATATAACTTTTGTCTTTAAAGTAATCTTTTTTAGATCTATCATTAAATTGTTTGTTAGCATAAAGAATTGTGTTTTCCCAGTCTTGTTTTTGCAATAATTTTATATCTTTTTTACAGATATAAGTGATAATTTTCAGTGATTTTATGATTCTACGTCTAAATACATAGCTTTTATCATATAAATCAAAATAATCAATTAATTTTCTAAAATACTTAAGATTTACTTTATTCTGAACATAATATTTGCTATTATGAGAATGCTTTTCTCTTTCTTCTGGTTTTAACAGAAGCTTATCCAAGTTATTTGCTTCTTTTTCATACTTGGTTTTATTATCATAAATATCATTTTCAGCCATTAACCACACCAACCATAATTTACTTATAAGTTAAGGTGGGCGGTTTCAAATAGAATATAATATCCCCGCCGGCGGATTCGAACCACCAACCACTCGGGTTCAGCTGTCTGTTATTCATCCTTAGTTTTCAACTATGTCTAACAGCGAATTTATCTACAGCCGAGAGCTCTACCATTGCTCTCCCTTAAGGGATTTGAGCTAGACGGGGAATGATAAATTAATCACAATTAATGTTTTTAAGTATATTGGTTTTTAGAATTTTGTGTTTTTTTCTTGGATAAAAATATGTGGCTTTATCATAGCATTTATCATAGATAATACTGCTTTCATGTTTATTTAAATTTAAGACATAACATGTCTTTCTTTTTTCTATCTTAGATTTACATTTTATAAATAACTTTGAAAGTAACATTTTAATATCCATAAGGAATAAATAATAACCAGAACTTATATGAACTGTTCCTTGTGTAATATGATCATCACCATCAATTACACCCCCAATAAAACTTGCAATATTTTTATTAGAAGAATTTATTATTCTAGGAACTCTAGCTGTTAAAGATTTATTTCCTATCGGCATATTAAATTTCTTATTTAAACAATTACTATAAAGTGCGCTATTATCGTGTTTTGTTGGTCTTCTGCCTAATTGTTTTTCTAATTTCTTAACATCCATAATTAATTTCTCTTTTTCAGATTTAGACATTATTTTAAATAAGATTTTAAAATATTTAATTACTTATATTAAATTTAGAGTAGCCCAGGAATTTTCCGAGAAACCCGAAAGAATTTCAGAAAAATAATAAAAGAACCAAGAAAAATAACTTATAAATTTAACTAAAGTTCTCTTTTTAATTCAAATTTAGCAATATTAGATTTTCTTATTACTAATTTATTGTCTTTTGCGAACTGCAATGAAGCTGATGGCAATCTTATATTTCCAAACAAGTTTAATTGTGGCTCTATTTTGTATGAAATAACTCTTTCTTCTCCCCTATGCATCTTGTGAATTTCCCAGATAAATCTTAGTCCATGTGAACCTTGCTGAATATGTTTTGGCTCTAATGTGCCGAAATCTGAATAATGTCTGATTAATTTAGGCAACAAATCAATAATTTTAAGATCATGGATGTCCTTGTTTGTATAATTTTGTACATTTAACACAACTTTCAAATGCTGTTTGTGTTCTTTTCCTTCTTTTATCAACATAACTCTTTTTGTAATTCTTAATGCCCTTGTTCTTGAATAGAATATAACACCACCCAGGATTATCAAAACAAGAATTGTAAAGAACAAACTATTGTAATTAGTTTCAACAATTATATTTTGCTGCTCGCCGGGGTTTAGGATTAAGTTCCACTGCAAAAAAAACTGGGAATTTTCCTTTACATAATCTCCCCTAACAGAAGTTTCTGTAAATATTCTTTGAAATGTTCCGACGGGATATTTAACTGATTTTTCTACTTTTACATTGCCGTTATTTATTTTTGTTATTGTTGTTCTGGCTGACAGAAATCCAGATTCCCTGTTTATTTTTTCCTGTACATCTTTTGATTCCTCAACTTTGAAGGTAAGTCTTTTTTCTCCTTTTAATGAACCTTGATAATACAATCTCAAAAATAAATCATAGTTTCCTATAGGAGTTTCTGAAATAAGCTTTATTGCAAATTGCTTTACAATTTCCTGATTTCTTGCCAATGTAAGTTTATGCTCTTCATTAAAATGCGAACTGGTTAACAAGAAATCCAAATCTGAAAAATCCTGGTTAAGATTATTTTTGAAAGTTACATCCAGAAGAAATTCTCTTGATGGAAGAATTTTATCAGGAACATTTGTTCTTATTGAAATTATTTCACCTGAACTTAATATGAAAGAAGCCAAGGGATAAATCTGTTTTACATCTGAATTTAACAAAGACTGAACAATTAAATTTACTGTGTAAGCTTTTTCTGCTTTTATATTTTGAGCATACCTTACCTTTACTTCAAAAGAACCTTCTGATCCAGCTGGAATAGTAAGCTGTGTTGGAGAAACTGAGATTCTAGCTGCAACATCTGAAAACGGGTGCATTGAAAATGGATCAGGAGTTATCTTAATTATGTCATCCCTTATCTGCAGATTTTTTATCCTTACCTGAAATATAACTTCAGAACCTGGAAATGCTTTCGAGTCAACTTTAATTGATGAAATTTCAATTTTTTGCTGTGCAAAAACAGGAGAAACTAACAAAAGAGAAAACAAGATTAGAAAAACCACCCTTTTAAATATCATATTACTTAATTTTAGAAACTTATATATAAATATTATGGTAAAAAATTAAACAATATATTGCATTTTTAAGCTTTCTAAATGCAGAATTCTTTATTTTAAAGAAAACTGTAAAGTAAACCTTTAAAGTATACACATTCCTATCTGATTTCTAATAAAAAGAGTGTGGGGGAACACTCTCCAAAAAGGAGGTGAACCCAATGAGATTAACCACTGAACTACGCAATCTCATCGGT
>Ga0209542_10009922_pt1 | contig 17328 bp, 17 predicted proteins | sample RifCSPhighO2_01_FD_184028 | JGI IMG/M metagenome (GOLD analysis project Ga0209542, IMG submission 184028) | Soil microbial communities from Rifle, Colorado - Rifle CSP2_plank highO2_0.1 (SPAdes) (version 2) | ecosystem: Environmental > Terrestrial > Deep subsurface > Rock core/Sediment ...
AGTTAGCCCATGGCATCAACCCAGGCATTGATAGCCTGATAGTTTACTTTAGATGCCGCGATTGCTCCCTTAGCTGATTGTAATCCTTCTGCAGAATCCAGCATTTGGCGGCGAATTTCGCTGACCATCCCTTCTGTAGCTAATCTTCCGTCTAAAATACCGTGCTTTATCTCTAGCACCTGGATCATTTCTCCAGTAAGTGTCGAAACTTTATCTAATTCACCTGCTGCTTTGGCAGCTTGTACTTCATTTTCATAACTGACCAGCACGTCTGCAATTTCTTTTAATTCTCCTTCTAAGCGGTTTACTTCTGCTTCTGCATGAGTGTAATCTGCTCCAGTTCCGTAACTATTTCGTAAAGTTGAAATTAATTTATGGTCTAAGCGTTTCATATGCACGATGTTTTCAAGCTGCAATGCTTCTGCTTGCGCTTTTGCTTGAACTGCTTTTTGATACTGTTCATTGAGGACTTCACCCATTTTATTGACCAAGTTTTCAATAGCATTGCCTCTTCGTCCGGCAGCTTCCAGTTTTAATTCTCTGGCCTTGCCCTTACTTCCTACCAGATCATAGAGCCAGATTTTTGCTGCTTCTCCTCGTCCATAAAGCCTATCTCCGCGCATAAAGTCGCCGAATTCAACATTTAATCTTCCGTATTGGTCTGCTAACGAGGTTAGATCTAGTTGAATCCCAGCCATTTCTTGGTGTATAGCTCCTGTTTCAGTCTGGACTCCCTGACCTTTGCTGATTCTGGTCAAGCTTTCCAGATCCCGATTTCTGGTTGCGGCCGCATTGAAAGTCTGATAGACTTGCTGTTGCGCAGCTTTAGGCGTATGTCCATATTTTTGCGCTAATTGTTCTAATCTATTGGGAGAAGTTACGGTAGTTGCAGTTTGGGTCATTGTTGTTTCACCTTGAGTTTGTTGCTGATTTTATTATTCTATTATAATGATATTTTTATGATTTTGAAGTAAAGTGTTTATAAAATTTATGACTCTTTGATCATAAATACTGTACTATATAGATGCAGGGATGCTGATCAGAAGTCAGTAATACTTTGTAGATCTCCTATTGACTCATGAAGGTTTCTGATCATGCCGGCGCGCAGCTCATAATTGTTGATATTCATCACTTTCGTATCTTCTCCAGCTGCTTTACCGATGCGGCGCACAATATTTTTGGTGGTTGGATCTCCATCTACCAACAAAATGCGCAGGCGCAGGTAGGGATATTCCCTAAATTTCTCTGCCGCTTTTACTGCCTCGTCAACTGAATCAGGAGCACCATCGGTAATAAGATAGGCAAGAGCCGGCCCTCCGTCTTTGAGTGTATCTACTAGCCAATCTACCGCCAGATGGGTGGAAGTGCCTCCATCAGGAATTATTTTTTTCAATTCCGCGGAGTTAACCGGAGTGACTTGATTATTATACACCGCAAAATAAGTGTTATTGTCAGGATTTAGTTTTCGCATCAGCGCCCGGGCGGAAAAACCAGTCTGCTGGGCGACTGTCCAGCGTCCGTTATCTTTCATGCTTCCGCTTCTGTCAATAACTATAGCCGTATCTATGGAAGCTTTGCCCTTAGTTTCTGTAGTTCCAGGCACACCATAAATGAAGTGATGAGGAAGACGAGGAAACTCCTGTCCTTGCTCGCGGGCATGAATTATCGTTTGCGTCCATTCCACGGAATGAATAGTGTCATAGGAAGACATTTCGTCAAAAGAAGCTATAGTTCCATCATAAATATCTTTGACCCTGGCTAAAAATCCGGTTCTGCTATCTTCTTTTTCTATAGCATCAATAGTTTCGTTGAGCAGCTTGTCTTCCAGCGCGGTCATCATCTTCTCTTCATCAAAGGTAAGCCTTCCTTCTTGGTCGACTTTCACCATCCCAGAACCGATAACGTATTCTTTTAATTTTCCTTTCACGATAGCTTCTGCATCGGTTCTTAATTGGATCTGCTGTTGTGCTGCAGCTGCTGCTTGCTCAATTTGTTTTTTTCTGTTCTGGTATTCAGCGACTACTTCTTGTTTTGCTTCTTGCTGTTCTTGCTCTATTTTTTGATATCCTTCTTTTGCTTCTTCTTTTTCTACTGCTGTTGCTTCAACTTCTTTAGCTCTTTCTTCTAATTCTCTCGAGAGCTGGGTAATCTCTTCCAGATCTTTTTGGATGGATTTGGTTTTCTTGGTATCTTCCAATACTTTATGTGCATAATCTTCCACGACTTTTGCGGTTTTTTGTTGATACCAATTTTTACGGAAAATCTTTGCAAAAGTCAACCCCAGGCGGTTCCAGACGGTTAAGTTTAGATATTGATGAACCAGCCCTTTAAATGTTTCTTCTTGTTGATACTGCCTAGTAAATTCGGCTACGTACGTATCCAAGTTTTTGTCAGTGATCCCTACTGTTTCTTCCTCTTCTACCACCTTCTCAAGGCTGGCTGGTACATTTTCAATAGTATCTTTATCAGTCATTTTTTACCAAATCTTGTAATTGGCAACTTCCTTTACTTTTTTCCAAAAGCGTTTCCAGGCACTTTCTCTCTTTGGCTGCTCTAACATTGATTCGAGCCTCTCATCTTCATCTGCTGAGCTATCTTCCTTAACTAAATCGTCCAGAGAAGCTTGGTCGCGAAGTGGATCAATGCTTTTTTTGCTGGTGGCGATGGCCAGGGCTTTTTGTAAATCTTTTTTCTTTTTCTTCTTTTTTTTGGTTAGTTCCTGGTCTGCCGGTTTAGGCTGATATTGGTTATCGGGAACAGTTCCAGAAATAACAGAGGGATCCAGCTGGGTATAAAGTCCGGGTTTAGATTGCTGTAAAGAAGCACTGATCTGTTCAATCTTCTGGTATCCTTCTATGCCCCCTACTTCTGCCAGGCGCTGTTGCACTTTAGCCCGCATCTCTTCCAAGCTCCGATGCGCGGCGCTGTAATATCCTGTTTTCTCTTCTACTTTTTTTTGCTTCTGATCATATTCACTTTTCTTTTGGATGATGGTCGGTTTCAGGTACTCATCAATGCGCTGCATCCTGGATTTCTGCTCTTGCTGATATTCAGAAACTTCATCCTGCGTTTCTTGGTTTACTCTTTCCAAGGCATTTTGCCGCTGAAAATCTAGATTTTCCGCAACTTGTGATACGAGATTATTCACTACACTAGGATTATTCAAAACTTGCTGTAAGGCGTAATCGGCAGGAATTCCCTGATCAAATGACTGGACTAAGATCGCAGTAAGATCCTGGCCTACCGCCAGGACATCGATTGCTGGGACACGGAAGCGTGCACAGTCCGCGAAATGATAGTAATCTATTTTCATCTGCGTCGACTATTTTTATTTTTGCGGCCTTCCTGCTTTTTGTACCGGGTCAGGACAGTCGCAATTTTTTCTGGCGTTCATGAAATAGGTAATCATGCTGGTTACTTGCTCTCCGCTCATCTCCGCAAAACGCGGCTGTTCTCGAGAGAGATGATCAATAAAGGGATATTCAACTCTGGCAGTTTGATATTCTACTACTTTTGGTTGTTTTAAGGCCTGACTGACCGCTTGATAGGTGGGGACAGCATTGATTGATTCTTTTTCATAGCTGATGATTTCCCGGGAAAAATTATCTTTAATCTCCGGAACTTTTAATGAAGCTACAGCAATGTGCTTGTAGGTATCGCACCAGAATTTACTTTCTTCTGCTTTCAAATCGTTTGGAAATTCTTTGCTGATCTGTTCGACTAGAGCTTGTTTGGCAGCTTGGATTTCTTTACTATTCTGGCCGGTCACTCTGGTCGTAAAAGCAAATTCTATTCCTTTAACGGCATAATCGGCAGTTACAATTGAGGGAGCATCTTTGTAAAATACTTCATCCAGCATCAATTGCGCCCGCATCGCGTAGATGGCATCCAATTTTGATCGCCCGCTGGTGGTTATTTCACTTGCTCCAGCGCCTTTATATTCTTCTCTGAATCTGATGAAGAAGGCATCTACTGCTTTTTCAATAATGCAAGGAGTTAGTATAGCTTCTAGAACTTTTCCATTTTCCGTGTGCGTATTTTCAATCCCTATCGCTTCCACCGCTTGGGCTTCTTGATGGAATATTCTTCTGGTGATTTCATAGGCCTTATCGATATCTTTTAGGTGCGGCACTTCAATAAAAAGCATTCGGTCATTGATGGGTCCGGAAAGTCGAGTAGTATCATTTGCCGTTCCGACGATCAAAGAGTGAGCAGGGATGGCAAACCGCAATTCATCAGGAGTGTATTGTTCTTCTTGCAGCGCAGCCAAGAAATAAGATTGAGCCTGGCTTCGTAATTTGTCAATTTCATCAGTTATCAATATCCCATTATTTGCTCTCCCTAATTTCCCATACTTAAATCCCTTTGGCTCGGAAGGATCATCTTCTCCGCCTATTAAATCAGGAAGTTTGTACCCCGCAACGGTAGCTGCTCGGGTATCTTCTTTTCCATCGATCCTTTCAATGCCTCGTCCTTCACCTAATTTTACGGTAACTACTTTCACTTTAGTTGCAGAAGGATGTTTGAAAAAGCCAGTTTCTTTGAAATTAGCGTCGTACGCAATCATACAGGCTGAACAAGGAGGGCAGTCTTTGGCAAATTCAAGGTCAAAAAGACTGTAAGGATTGCAATTGACTTCACAACCCTGAACTCTAAACATTACTCCTTGCTGCTTGAAAATATCAGTTATATCTCTGGCCAGGCTGGATTTTCCTGATCCCGGAGGACCGTATAAAACCAGGTCGTGTCCCATCAAAAGAGTTTTGATCACTTCTTCACTTTTTCCTTTTTCCAGAACTGTGCGCGGGAAAAAGGTAAGGAGAACTTCTTCCCTCACGGTTTCTTCCAAATCGTGCGGTTCAAGCTGGCCTAGACTGGAAAGTTGTAGCTCTTTTGCTGCTTTCAGAGGAATGGCAAAATAATTTCTATTACCTTGGCCAGGTATTTTTTCTTCGATCTTTACTATGATGTTTTTTCCGTCTTCATATTCGGAAAGCAGGGCAATGGTTCCGGTGGGAATTTCAAAATCTATTTTTTGTCCATTATCCTTGTTGGTCATAGTCCCTTTATAGACATTCTTAAATCTCACTTTATGTCCTAGCTGTTTGTCGGCAACTGCTATTTCATGGAGAGCGTAATGATCAAAGACTTGAAAATATCCAAGGTCAGCATTAGAGAACAGTTTAACAGAATTAAAAGGTACCTTCAATCCATGTCCCGCTGCACAACGGCCTTCTAAATCATCTCCGCCTACTGGTTGATCCCATTCAATGCTCAACATATCTTTCTCTACTACTTTAATTGTTCCACCCATTCCACTTAAGTTTCGGCCTTCGTATTTTCCCTTGCCTTCTACGCGTAAACCTGCTTGCGCAAATCGCGAAACTTCTTCTGGATGCTCGACTACTTCTTCGTCGCGGGTTACTTCTTCCACCAGCGGCAGCCATTCACCCAGCATGGCTGGATCGATCTCTGCCGTCACTTTTTCTTTGATTTTTTGCAGTCGGCGATGAGTGATAAGTGCAATATGGTCGGATGAATTCTTAGGAATTATTCCTAAATTAAGAAGGGCCTGTCCGTTTTTTACATCCAAGTAAATATCTTGCATTTCTTACCGGCGGGTAGTCAACTCTATATAAACTTTCTGGATTAAGCAACTATCTTTGCGAAAAATAGTGAAATATTTACATTAAATAACCAGAAAGCCATGCACTTCAGTGCATGGATGTCCCCAGAAAAACAGCGATTTTTCTGGGACGCAAGAAATAAAGAAACTACTTTATTTCTGCGCTGAAATCGGGTAGTTTCCTGATTTCATGCGCTGGAAAAGTCGTTGCTTTTCCACGCGAATGGCTCTGGTTATTTATGTCACAATAGGCGGGGTTTAAAAAATCTTCTCCTTTTCAAGCCACGCACTTTAGTGCGCAAGAAATGAGGCAAAGACCATCATTTCTGCACAGAAAACTGATCGTTTTCAGTTTTCTTGCGTGGTGGAGAAGATTTCCAGCCTATTCATGACGTCATAACCTTTTATATAGTGGAGGCTATAGCAGTTATTCTCCATGGTGTACATCCAAGATCATCCGATTTCCCTTGTGGAAGGCAATACTATCAAGCAAGGAAGGGCTACATCTTTTTATGGACAACATGGTTATGCGGTTTTGCAAAAGGCGCAAGAATACGGTGAAGTTCTCACTTTACCAGAATTTTTGCAAGCGTTGTATCTTTCTTCCTTCCAGAGCTCGTTATTAGAGATTCCTTTTACGGTTCAAACGGAAGAAATCATCGGCAAAAGCAAAGCCGGGAATCATGTAGCTATTGTTGTGCATGGTACGGGAATTTTAACCCCGAAAAGGATCCGCAACGGAAGTATTTTAGAAGAAGTGGAAGATGAAGTTCCTGATCATGGGTTAACGAGAACAAAATCAGGAAGAGGGCAGTTTGCTCTTCCATTATATGAAGCTGAAATCCATGCGCTCTTAGAAGGATATATTCTTCCTATTTTCCAATACTCTGATTTCCAACCAGGCAGATCTAATCTACCGAGAGAATATGCAGTAGTTCGTGATTTTCATCCTGAAACAGAATTCCCTACAGAAAAATACTTTGCTAACGATTATTACGCTCTAAGGGAACTCGAAGTAATTCCGCGAGTAATCTCCTTGGCTGGCGGAGCAGAGAATCTAGAACATTGTTTTGATTTACTGACCCTTTATCATGGTTTGAAGAAAATGAGATATTCCCATCCTCTCCATGACCTTGATCCTGAACAGCCGCAGGGAAGATTTATAGAAGTGCATGGGATAGGTAATCTGTTTTTCAGCCATATGGAGATGGACGGTTCGGCTAGATTTTTAGCAGTAAAACGGGAAGAATTAGAAGAGAAGATTGATAAAGACGTTACTCTTGAAGTTTTGTAATATGAACTCGCTGGATCTGCATTTGGATTCTGAAGTCGTGCTTCCCTATAAAATCTATCTGGGGGAGGTACAGGAAAATCTTTCCGCCTTGCTGTTGGAAAATAGGCACCCGATGGGCGCATCTGATTTTATAAAACGCTTGAAAAGGATTGAAGTATATCCAGAGGTTCTTGAAAGATGGAATAATCTTTGCCCGACACTTGCTGATGCTATTGTTGTCCATCCCTATGGAAGCATTCGGATTATCCGCGGCAATGCAAGGTTGTGGAATTTCATTACCAAGAGCGAACTTCACGAAGGGGTTATTGAGCTAAAAGGGAACAGCTATGATGCTTTAGGCAGTGCCCATATCCTAGGGATGCAGATACTAAACTATAGAAGAAAGCGTGATGACTTGAGGAATGTTTTTTCCTATTTGGACATCTCTCTGGAAAATTGTAGTTTTTGCCTTCCTAAGGTGAGAGACTACCCTTATTTAACTTTACTTGCCTTTAATCATAGTGCAAAGGTTTTGGGAGCCTCCCGACTTGATGAGAATGGATATTTGATAGGGGTCAGATAGATTATTTTGCTACTTTTTCTAATGCAGTCTTGGCATATTTTTGGATGGCTTCGCTGATCCCATACTGCGGATCATTTAATTCATCTTTGCTAAACCATTTGCAGCCATCGCTCTTTTCATCTTCTGAGAGAATGAGTTGGTCTGTATCAGTGGTTGCGAAATATACCAAGCTTATGTGCTGATGGGTATCGTTTATCCTGTGGATATTCATGAATTCTGGAGGAATAAGTTCTTTGTAGCCTTGCTGATCGACTGCTTGGTAGGAAGGAGGACAATACAATTTTACTTCCAGTCCAACTTCCTCCTTTACTTCTCTTACTGCTGCCTGATTAGGATTTTCATCTAATTCGATGTGGCCGCCTACGCTGAGCCATTTCTTGTATTTGTCATGCTGGCGGAGAAGAACTTTGTTTTGATAAACAATAAAGACTTCAGCGGTAAAATCGATCTTTTTATGGATGTGGGCCATGTAAGAAGAAAAATAATTTGGATTAATAAAGATTGTTGGTTTGTAAAAGACGAATAGCAATCTATAAATACCAATATTTCTTTATCCCCTTAAAGAGGATGAAAAACCAATTAATCGTCAAGATCCTGAACAATATCGCTGATATTCTAGAATTGCAGGAAGTGGAGTTTAAACCCATAGCATATAGAAGAGCAGCCCAGTCGATTGAATCGTTGTCAGAAGATATCGCTGATATCTATGAGCGCGGGGAGCTGGAAGAGATCCCTGGCGTAGGAAGACATATCGGGGAAAAGATCGCAGAAATCATTGAAACGGGGAAACTGAAGTATTATGAAAAGTTAAAGAAAGAAGTTAAGATCGATGTGGAAGGATTAAATGAGATCCCTTCGCTTGGGCCTAAAAAAATAAAGGTTCTCTATACAAAATTAGGCGTAAAGGATATTAAGGATTTGGAAAAAGTATTGAAGCAGCATAAGGTAAGGGAATTAGAAGGTTTTGGTGAAAAAACGGAAGAAACACTGCTGCACGGAATCGAGTTGTTGAAGAAGCGGCCTTCACGATTTTTGTATATCCATGCTATGCCGATGGTAGAGATAATCAGCGAAACTCTGAAAAAACATGATTTTGTCAAGAAAGTGGAAATTGCCGGTTCGTTTAGGAGAGGTAAAGAGACGGTAGGTGATCTAGATTTCTTAGTTGTTTCATCCCAACCAAAAAAAGTTATGGATGTCTTTACCAAAATGAAGGATGTCACTGAAGTATTGGCCAAAGGCGAAACTAAGAGTTCAGTGCGGCTGAGCAATGGTATGCAGGTTGATCTGCGGGTCGTACATGAGAAAGAGTATGGCGCAGCTTTGTTATATTTCATCGGCAGCAAGGATCACAATGTTGAACTTAGAAAAGTAGCGCTGAAACACGGCTGGACCTTGAATGAGTATGGGTTGACTACGTTGAATGGGAATAAATGGATTGCCGGAAGGACCCAGGAAGAGATTTATGAAAAATTAGGCCTGCGTTTCATTGAGCCGGAGCTGCGGGAGAATAAAGGAGAATTTGAAGCGGCACGTTTGGGAAAACTTCCGGCATTGATAACTGCTAAAGATATCAAAGGAGTATTTCATAATCATACTACCTGGAGCGATGGAAATAATTCACATCTGGAGATGGCTCAGAAAGCAGAAGAGTTAGGTTTCGAGTTTATGTCTTTCAATGATCACTTTGGACATATTGGAATCACTAATCCACTGACCGAGAAAAGGTTAGGGAAATATCTGCAGGAGATCGACAAGGTGCAGAAAAAAGTAGGGATCAAAGTATTTACTGGTGTGGAGATTGACATCCTGAAAGATGGAACTTTACCATTGTCTCAAGCAAAACTGCGTAAGTTGGATGTGGTAATCGCTTCTGTACACGTAGCGATCAACATGAAAGAAAAAGAAATGACTAAGCGGGTGTGCGATGCATTGAGCAATTATCCAGTCAATATTTTAGGGCATCCTCTAGACCGGAAATTACAGGAACGTGAACCAATAGCGCTGAACCTGGACAAAGTATTTGATGCCGCGAGAGCGCGGAATGTATTCATGGAGATCAATGGCTCTCCCAAGAGGATGGATCTGCCGGGCGAATTAGTCAAAGCAGGTGTAGATGCCGGATGCAGGTTCGCACTAAGCACCGATGCTCATGATGTATCCCATCTCGCTTTTTATCCGCTCGCAGTAAACATGGCAAGGCGAGGATGGATAGAACAGAAACATCTACTTAACACCTGGTCTTTTGGAAAGATTGAGAAAGCTCTGCAAAAATAGAACTTACGAATTTTCCTCAAACTCTTCTGCGCATGATTTTGAGCAGAAAGCTAGTGTTTCTCCTTCAACCTCTTTTTCTATCCTATTTTCTTCGTTCACGGCGGAGCCGCATTCAGCACATTCACCGACTTCTTCTTCGTTGGAGTATCCTTTCAAAAACCCTTCTTCGGATGTTTCCATGCCTTCTTCAAGAATCTTTTCGGTGCTGTTCTCGTCTTCGTCTAATGCATAGTTTTCCATTGAGGAAGATTTTTTCGGGATTGTTTTTAAAGATTTTGCTGATGTGGTATATGGGTATATGCTTCTTTTTGAGGAAAATATTTTTAAACAGACATATGGGAGATCAATTTATGCGGAATGGAGACACTTTAGCTGATTATCGAAGAGTGCGTTTAGAGGAGTACGCATCGGCCATGGCATTTGGGTTAGCTACTGTTGTTTTTGGTTATCTTGGTTTGGAAGGGATGAAGTATGATCAAAATCTTTTTTCTACACTAATCCCTTGTTATCTGGTCATCGGCTGCGGTTCTTTAACCGAGAGTTCTTTTGAACAGGGGAGAAAAATGTCAAGGGAAGTGAGTAGGTTGGAAAGGGAGTTGGTAAAGAATTAATCTCAATTATAATATTGTTTCAACAGGATTCTTCACATAAATTTAAAAATCACTTCTCATCAGTCATAAAAATGGCTAATACGATAGACCCAGTTGGTATGCTGTGCAGAAACAATTATGTGCTTCGCCGCAAGATAGGGGAAGGCTTTTCCCGAGTTGCATATGAAGTAGTGAGGGCCAAAGGAGAACCAGTAAGAAAAGACGGAGAACCGCGTCAATTATATTTTGGTGCTGATCTGAATGAACCATTAGTGACGCCAACTGGATATCGTGCCACTCCTTTTGCTAATGAAACAAACTTTTATCGTGGTTGGCTGAATTTTAATGGGGCAGAAATTTCTTCTCTGTTGGTGGAAGCTTTTGATAAAGATCCGCGTGAACCGGGGCATTTTCCCTATGTTACTGTTAACATGAAAGTTGAAAGGAATGAGAGACCAGATGGTTCGCCACATTTTACTGAGAAGTATGAAGCGCCAATGAGATTTGCAGCAATTGCAGAAGCGCAAGGAATTCCGCTGAAAACTTTAGAGCACAAGGCTTTTGCTGTAGCTGGAAAAAATGTTCTAGACTGGAAGAAAAAGCCGGTAAAGAATTAATCTCAATTATAATACTGTTTCAACAAGATTCTTTTAATCCTGTTGATCGACCGTTCCCAGGAAAAGCCATAGGCAACCGTCTTTCGCGCATTCTGGCCCAGGCGCTCGCGCAATTCGCGGTCTTTCAGCAATTTCGCTATTTTAACTGACAACATAGTCGAACTATTTCGTGGAAAGAATTGCCCATTGTGATTTTTAATAATGTAGCTTTTGATAAAGCCTACTCGAGTAGCAATAACTGGCAACCCAGTCGACATCGCTTCCAAGGTCGCTAAAGAAGTGGTTTCGGTCAAGCTGGGCATGACAAAGATGTCCATCGCTTTCAGATAATCCTGTACGTTGCTGACAAATCCAGTAACTTTGCAGTTTTTTATTTCCTTGAATTCGCTGGTTTGTTTTTCCGGGCCGTCGCCGACCATAAGCAGGAAAATGTTTTCCTGGTCTTCTATTTTCTGGAATGCTTCTAATAAGAGAGGGGTGTTTTTTTCCTTGGAGATCCTTCCTACATAGCCGATGACTTTTTTATCGGGATCAATATGGATTTTTTCTTTGCTTGCTCTCTTATCGGCAGCTGGATTAAATACGTCGATATCTACCCCTAATCTCGCGGTGGTAGCTTCTGTTTTCACTCCCTGCTCTTGCAGGTGCTCTTTCAGCTCGTGATAAGGCACCAGAATTTCATCACAGCGGTTGTACATGGAAATATATAATTTTTTAATAAGATAAGAGAACGGCTTCTCGATGAAAACGGGAAAGAATTTTTCAAACAATTCCCAAGTCAGGGTATGGGTGTAGAAAAAGATTTTTTTATCATATTTCCGTGCGTAATGGATGCTAAAATAGCTAATCAGGGCCGGCCCTTGGACGAAAACCAGGTCAGCTTCCTTGACCGCTTCTTTGATCTTTCTAAAATTAGAAAAAGAGAACTTAAGATTGGCGTAGCCGGAAATCTTGAAGATATTAGACATCTCAAGATAGGTGATTTTTTTACCCCGATGGGTGCCATAATCGGGCACTAACAGGGAAATATCGAAAGCATCTTGGGAGCGTTTCAGGAATTCCTCAATGAATTTTAAAGTTCCATCTACTTTTGGATAATAGGTATCTGCCACGAGCAGTAATTTTGGTTTGTTGTTCATTTTATCCTAAAGAAATGCTCTCCAAACCTCCTGCGCATCTTGATTCCGTCTTTAATGGCTTTGTACATCAGCAGGATGAAGGGATATGAGACGTGGACTTTTTGGCTCTTGAATTTCCAGAGCGCTTTCAATTTCAAGGAAAAAGTTTTGCTGACATCTACATATAGGGAAGGATACTGGGTCTTGAAAGAGACCGGATTCCAGATAGAGTACATATATACTTCCGGCTTCTCTTGCAGTTGGTTGCATATTTCTAAGGTCATTTCGTGAACCGCCCGATGGTCTGGGTGGGGGTCTTCGTGGCTGTGAGTGAAGATTTTAGTGGGTTTTTCTTTTTCTAACAGTCGGATAAGGTTTTCTTTAAGATTTTTTGCTTTGTAATCATCCATAAATTTTCCTTCCCGTAAATCATAGAAGATGGTTTTGCATTTTAACGCCTTAGAAGCATCGGTCGTTTCTTTGTAGCGCATCTTCTGCACTACTTTTTGTTTCAGCCAGGGATGGGACAATTCACCGTATGAAAAGATCACCGCTAGAACTTTATCTTTTTGCAGGGTATATTTAGCGATGGTGCCGCCTGCTCCGATCACAAAATCATCAGAATGGGCGCTGAAAACGATGATTTTTTCTTTCCTGGACATATAGCTTGGAGAAGCAGGATGGGTTTAAGAAGTTTTTCGTTTGATTTAGCAAAGTATGATCTCTAAACCACCCGGCAGAGTTAGACTTACCAATACGGTAGCGGAATACTTTATCGCCCCCTTCACGAGTTATGAACTTAGAGTCTGTAGGCATAGGCTCTTCGGCCAGATTGGTAAGTCTATCTTTGATCCTTTTACTGATATGTAAATCAAGCTTCTCTAGAAATTTATCTGCTTTTTGGGAAAGATGAACTTCATATGGCAATTTTATGCCAACCTCTTAGTCTTCCCTGCAACTAAGTCTTTCTTAGCTTCTTTAATTGCTTCTTGATCATCATCTGTAAGAACTAAATCTACATCAGAAATATGTTTTTTGATATAAGTCAAATCTGACTCAATGTGATCTAACTTATTCATTATCTGTTGTAATTCTGTCGGCATACTCCCTCAATGATGACTTATTTTATATAATTTTCTGGAGATTTTAAGAAAAAAAGAAAAATAAGAATTCAAAACCTTTCTTTTCCGAGAACTTTCCGTTCCAAGCTTGCTTTTCCTGCACCGTAGGCGAAGGTTACCAGGAACGCTAACAGGAACAGCAGCGCAGGTGTTCCCATGTTGACGGCAGGATTCCAGCCGCCCACTAAAGCGTGTCCCATGACGTACGCGACAACCATCTCGATCACGCCAAACAGTGAGGCAAGTCGGGTGAAGACGCCAAGGGTTAAAGCTAGTCCAATCAATAATTCAGCCGCACCAGCAACCCATACTAATGTTCCGAAAAGTGCTGCTCCGCCAGGCATGCCCCACAAGCCGAATAATTTCTGCACTCCAAACATCAGAAATAATAATCCTACACCTACCCTAAAAACCAGGTATAGATGCTCATTATACTTTGTTACTAATTTCATATTTTACCTCCAAAACTTCTTGTGCGCAGAGGTTACGATGTTGATATATAAATGTTGGGGCTGATGATTTATCCAAAATCCTTAAAAACATCATTATACTCATCCCTTCATGGCAGTTACCAAGAAAGCATTGTCCAAGCATTCTAAAGCAAAAAAATTACACTATCGCGATGAGGATATCCGCTGGGCTACTCATGAGCTGGCTGCGGCCTATCGGGCAGAACGGCTGAAGTGCAAGACTATCGTTGATATCGGCTGCGGCATCGGTTTCCAGAGTTTTGCGTTCGCCAAGATCTGCAAAAAAGTATATGCGATCGAGATCGATGAAGAGAAAATTAAATTAGCTAAGAAGAATGCCCAGATTCTAGGCTGGAAAAATATTGAATTCATCACCGGCGATGCCCTCTCAGAAAAAGTTATTTCACAATTGGAAAAGGTTGATATCGTCTTCTGTGATCCGGAACGGTCGCCGGAAGAACGAAAACGTAATGTGGCAACTATCAAGCCAAGCATCCCTGAATTATTAAAAAAGTATGGAGCGCTTACGGGAAATATCGCCATTGAATTCCCTCCGCAGATCACCGAGATTCCTTTTGATTGTGAACGGGAGTATTTGTCTATTGACGGCGCGTTAAATCGCTTGACTTTATATTTTGGCGATCTGAAGAAGTGTGAACGCAGTGCAGTAGTATTGCCGGCCGGAAGAAAATTATGTTCTTCTGAACAAGCGACCTTGGCGGAGACGGAAGTTCTTGGCGAATATCTCTATGAAGCTGATCCAGCGGTGGTGAAGGCCGGTTTGCTGGCAGAGTTGTCGGAAGAGACAAAAACAGGATTATATGGAAAAAGTAGAGCAGTATTTTTCACCAGCGATAAGAAAGTGAAGAGTTCTTTTTTCAAAAACACTTTTAAAGTTATAGATATGTGCGCCCAGGAGGAGCATGAGATTATCGCGGTGCTGCAGAAACATAATGCCGGTAAAGTGATCTTGCGGATTCCGGTAGATCCGGCCGAGTATTGGAAGATCAGAAAAAAGATGGAAGCAAAACTGACTGGCGATAAGGCCTATGCCTTACTATATTTAGGCAACCAAGCAGTGATCGTTGAAAAGTGTGAGTAGAGATGCAAAAATACATTTCCTATGGTTTGAGGTTCTGGCCCAGAGTCATAAAATATTTTTTAGGACCACTGCTGTTAGTAATTCTCTTCTGGACTATTGGATTCAGGCAGGTATGGCTGCTGTTGACGACGACTCACTTAGAGTTTTTTGTGCTAGCATACTTATTTTTTGTTCTTGCGGTCATTATCGCGGCGATGAATCTTTATATGTTGTTTTATCCCCTGCAAAAGATTGATCCCCGAAGGTTCGTACAGTATTTTTTCGCTAGCAGGGTGACCTCGCTGATCTTTCCGGGACGCTTGGGGGAGTTTTCTCTTTCGTATTATCTGAAAGGAGAGAACATCAATCTGGGCCGGGGCATAGCCGCAGTGGTCACGGATAAATTAATCACCGTCACTGTCTCGATGCTGCTGGGGATGATCGCGGTATCTATTTTCATGAAAGGGCAGCATATCACCGCCTTCGTCTTATACGTTTTTGTGATGATGATGCTCTTTGTCTTGTTGTTAAGTTCAACTTCCCGTGATTTCATCAAGAAATGGATTTTAGGCAAGTATTCGCATCATTTTGCAGGTTTTAGCAAGACTTTGTTTTCCTACGAACGGGAACATAAGGGTATGTTCATGTTGAATATGCTTTTTACATTAGTGCGCATGCTGGTGTTAGCTTTGTCAGCCAAAGCCATGTTCTTAGCCTTGGAAACAGATATTCCTTTGCTGACGTTGATACTCGTTAGTGGATTGGAGACCTTAAGTAACTCTATTCCCCTGACCGTGAATGGGTTAGGTATCAAACAGGCTATCGGAGTGTATGTGTTCAGCGCTATCGGGGTAAGCCCGGTGATCACGGGGACAAGATATGTATTAGGGTTTTTGATTGAGTATTCTTTTGGATTTATCTCTACCTTTTTTATTGGCGATGATCTGTTTGTGGAGAAGAAGATGGTTAAGACAGACTAGAAAAATATATTCAATTTCCTACGCCACTCCCTTCACATAATTCCCGATAGTAGTTCCTTTTTTCAGCATGGAAATATCCTGCTCTACACCTTTGATAATATTCTGATAAGCACGAATAATGGTAGTAGTATCTTTACTCAAATCCAATAAGAACCACTTTACTCCACCTTCAATCAATTCATTGATTTTCTCAAATGTAGCGATAGGGCGGGAATATAACATCTCGGTATTGCCATTCACCGTACGCAATGGAAACGTATATTGCATTTCATCTGTTAAGGCTCTTTGTGGATATGCACCTTTGAAATGCATCACCGGTATCTGTCCATGCGCATAATAGATGAATTCTTTATTTTTCATATTCAGGATCTGTTTGGCGTTAAGTTCTGCGGAAACTGTCGGTAATATTCCTTTGGAACCCAAAGCGCTTACACTGACATCATTAAAAACATTCAAGGAAAACTTCCCGTGTTTCACGCCAGAAAAATTCAATCCTAACAATCCCCAGTTGCCGATAGTTATTCCATCTGGTTTTATCTTATCTACGATCTGTTGAATCTTTTTGATATCGTGATCAGTAACTACTACTGGGGTATCTAAAAAGAATTTTGCATTTGTACATAACTTCTTGGCCGTCTCCAGCTCAGGACTAAACACATCATAATAGATCGTATTTACGCCAGTATCATCTGCTTCTTTCAATTGTTCTAAAGAATAGACCTTCACCACTAATGTAGGTTGACCCTCTACTGCTTTAGGAGCCACAGTAGGAACGCCGCTAAAGTTAGATGTTCTTGCTGGAACTACTTTCTCTCGAAGTTTTCCTTCTAACTCCTGTAAGGTCTGGTGCAGGAATCGTTTCGGTAAAAATACTTGCTCCAGATCCAACTCTTTTATCTCCCAGCCAATTCCAAACTTAGAAGATTTCTGCAATTCTGATCGTAGCTGCTCCTCAGTCAAAGCATGTTTCTCTGCCGCCTGCAAAGCGATAGGAGAATGAACTATAATATCTCCATATTCAAAGGTTAAAGGCTGATCAACTTTCGCAGTAATTTTCAGCGGCAAAGGCAATAGTTCCTCACGGAGGATATTTTCTCCTTCATTTTTGGAAGTTAAGTATACGTGGGCAGAATTAAAGAAGAACGGCGATGGTATCTTGACCTTATCGCCTTTGCGGGCATGCTTTACCTCTACTCCTTCGTGAAATATTTTATAGGCAATGCCCCCTTTCAGCTTTCCTTCAAAATGAGGATGCCAGAAACCAATACCATCAAGGACATCAAGATCATGTTGGAGTTCTATTAATCCCTTATACACATCACCTAAATAAATTCCTCTGTTCATGGGCATCTCTTTCCCTACAATTGATTTATTGTCCTCAAAAAAACCAGCCGTAAAATCCCGATTGAATCCCATTTTCAGATTATCGACTTGTTGCTGAGAGATCTGTTTAAAATTATTCTTTGCTGCCGCATCAATCTGCTGGCGATAAGTTTTGGTAGTGGTAGCAACATATTCAGGGCTTTTCATGCGCCCTTCAATTTTCACCGCGTTGATTCCTAACTTGTAAATCTTGTCAATACTGTTGGCCA
>Ga0209542_10009925_pt1 | contig 17327 bp, 19 predicted proteins | sample RifCSPhighO2_01_FD_184028 | JGI IMG/M metagenome (GOLD analysis project Ga0209542, IMG submission 184028) | Soil microbial communities from Rifle, Colorado - Rifle CSP2_plank highO2_0.1 (SPAdes) (version 2) | ecosystem: Environmental > Terrestrial > Deep subsurface > Rock core/Sediment ...
GGGTCGCAGCCTTCGCTGGAGGCGCAAGTCGCTGCGGCGGGCGGCTTCGCACAGCAAGCATCAAGCACCTCGCAAGCCACATCGACGCAGGGCACGCAGCCGTCCACCACACCGGTTACCAACATTACGAATAATCAAAAAGTCATGCAGGCAACGCTTCATACCAACCAGGGCGATATCACGATAGATTTTTTCGAGAACGATGCGCCGAACACGGTCGCGAATTTCATCAAGCTCGCGCAGGCCGGCTTTTACGACAACACCAAGTTCCACCGGGTCATCAAGGGATTCATGATCCAGGGCGGCGATCCATTGACCAAGGACGACTCGATGATGCAGCGCTGGGGCACCGGCGGTCCGGGCTATCAGTTCGCCGACGAGATCCATGCGAACAACCACAACGAACCCGGCACCATCGCGATGGCGAACGCCGGCCCGGGCACCAACGGCAGCCAGTTCTTCATCAACGTCGCAGACAACAATTTCCTCGATACCAAGCACACCGTCTTCGGCAAGGTAATCGCAGGCATGGATGTCGTCACGAAGATAGAAGACACGGCGACTGGCGCGTCTGACAGGCCTGTCGACGCGATGGTCATCGATTCCATCACGTTGAAGTAGAATAGAGAAGTGGAATTCACCTTGAAGCGATCGAACAGGGCGAAATATATGCGCCTTACGGTGCAACCAGGCGGAGCCGTCATTCTGACGGCTCCGCCTTGGATTTCCTCCACTGCTATCGAGCGCTTCGTACGTGGACATAGCTCGTGGATCGATCGCAGCGTACGACGAATGCAGGATTTCAAGCCACTTCCCGTGAGCGGTCGCCGCGCATATCTGAAGCATAAGGAAGAAGCACGTGCGTTCGTGACAGAGAGAGTGAAATATTGGAATAGAGAATACGGTTTCCGCTACGACCGTATCGCGATAAAGAACACGAAACGCCTCTGGGGCAGCTGTTCGCGGAAGGGGAATCTCAATTTCTCCTTCGCCCTCCTCTTCCTGCCGCGCGAATTGGCCGATTACGTCGTCGTGCATGAACTCGCGCATCTCAAGGAACACAATCACAGCCCGCGCTTCTGGGCGCTCCTCGAAAAATCGCTTCCCGACTTCGCAATCCGCCGTCGTGAACTTCGCCGCTATCTTCCGGGATGATTTCCTGCACGCTGGATTTTCTCCCTGCTTGCAGTTAGTATCGTCTCATTATGCGCCAGATCTGGTTGATCACCGGCGGGGCCATCCTCGCCTTCGGCCTCATGGTCGGCGGGTTCGCCCTCAACCAAGCCAATCAGGAAGAGATCGAGCTCTCGTCCCGCATGCAGTCCCGCACGCAGGTCTTGGCGGACAGTCTCGCCGAGTCGGTCGGGCCTTCGTATCTCGCTAATTCGACGACCACGCTTCACTCGATCATCAACCGGTTCGTCAGCAATGAGCGGCTGGCAGGACTCGTCGTATTCGATAATGCCGGTGCCGCCGTCGCGCAATCCGAGAACTTGCCGCCGGAGGTGATCTCGAACTCCGACATCGAAGCCGTCATGGATAGCGACGAACCAGACGGCGTGTACATCCGGAGTGCGGGAGAGAATCTGTATGTCCACACGATCCCGCTCCACGACGACGAGCGTGTCATCGGCGCACTTACGGTCGTCCAGAATGCGACATACATCGACGAAGGCATCCGGCAGGTGTGGTTCAACAACGGGTCGCGGCTCTTGCTGCAGATTATCCTGTTCGCGGGAACGGTCCTCCTCCTCGTGCGTTTCGTCATCTTCAAGCCGCTTGCTCGGATGACGGAATCGCTGAGATCGTTGCGCGCAGGGACCGCACCTGCGGTCGAGGAGGTAAGCGGGTTGCTGTGGGCGCCGCTCACGAACGAGATCAGGAAAATGAACGCCAGCCTGCGACAAGCGCGGAATACCGCGAGCGAGGAAGCGCGCATGCGACTCGAAAAGCTCGATACGCCATGGACGGCGGAACGCCTCAAGGAATTCATCAAGGCATACCTCAAGGAACGCAAGATATTCATTGTCTCCCAGACCGAGCCGTATATCCATACGAAAGCCAAGAACGGGATCCGCTACTACATGCCGGCGAGCGGCCTTGTCACCGCGCTTGAGTCGGTGATGGAAGCCTGCGGCGGCCTCTGGATCGCACACGGCAAGGGCGATGCCGATCGTGAGACCGTCGACGCGGATGGTAAGATCCGCGTGCCGCCTGATGAGCCGAAATATACGCTGAAGCGCCTCTGGCTTACCGACGATGAGCTCAAGAAGTATTATGCCGGTTTCGCGAACAGCGCGCTCTGGCCGTTGTGCCATACCGTGCATGTGCGCCCGGCGTTCCACCACGACGAATGGCTCGAATACGTGAAAGTGAACGAGAAATTCGCTCGTGCGCTTCTCAAGGAGATCGAACATACGGAACGGCCGGTCATCCTCATCCAGGATTTTCACTTCACGCTTCTGCCGCGCCTCATCAAGAAGCATCGCCCCGATGCGCAGATCGGCATCTTCTGGCATATCCCGTGGCCCAGTGCTGAATCCTTCAGCATCTGCCCGTGGCGGAAGGAGATACTGGAAGGCATGCTCGGCGCCGATATCATCGGCTTCCATACGCAGCAATTCTGCAACAATTTCATCGAGACGGTGAACAAGGAAGTCGAATCGCTCACCGACTTCGAGCATTTCGCGATTGCGCGCGCAGGACACACGAGCTATATCAAGCCGTTCCCGATCGGCACGGCTTTTACGAACGGTACGACAGACGTCACGCCACCGGATCGATCGATCTTCGAGAAATACGGCATCGCGACGAAGTACGTCGGCATCGGCGTCGATCGCACGGATTACATCAAAGGACTTATCGAGCGTTGCCGGGCGGTTGAATTCCTTCTGGACGAGCATCCGGAGTACGTCGGACAATTCACGTTTCTGCAGATCATGCCGCCCGTGAGCAAGTCGACCGATATAAAAGCGCGCTACGGCGAGGAAGTGAAGCGGGAGATCGCGCGCGTCAATGAGAAGTTCGAGACCGGAGGCTGGAAGCCGATCGTGCTGGCGAATACCCTGCATACGCACGAGCAGCTCCTGCCGCTCTATCGGGCCGCCGACGTCTGCATCGTGACATCGGTGCACGATGGCATGAACCTGGTCTCCAAGGAATTCGTCGCCGCGCGCGGCGACGAGGGCGGCACGCTGGTTCTGAGCCAGTTCACTGGCGCCTCGCGCGATCTCAAGGGTGCGCTTATCGTCAATCCGTACAGCGCGGAAGAGACGAGCGAGGCGATCCACATGGCGCTCGCGATGCCGCGCGAAGAGCAGCGTACGCGCATGCAGAGCATGCGTAATTCCGTCAAGAACTATAATGTCTACCGCTGGGCAGCGGAGTTCATCAAGGCAGTCGCGAGTCTCGGATGAAGATGGTACGCTTGCGCCATGGGATTACCGTGGTGGCTGGAGGCGAAGATCTACGAGCTCTACGTCGACAGATTCGCGGGAGATCTCCGGACGCTCACCGGGAAACTCGGCTACTTCGAGCGTCTCGGCATGAATACGCTGCATATCCTCCCGCACTATCCGTCGCCGATGGTAGACGACGGCTACGACGTTTCCGATTATCGCGCCGTCCGTCCCGATCTCGGGACGATGGACGATTTCCGCGCTCTCACGGCGGCTGCGCATGCGCGCGGTATCCGCATCATGGTCGATTGCGTCCTCAATCATGTCTCTGAACGTCATCCATGGTTTGCCGAGGCCCGGGGCTCGAAGCGGAATCCCCGGCGTGATTTCTTCATCTGGAGCAGAACCGGCGCAGAACTCCCGAACGCCCCGAATGCATTCAAGGATTTCAAGGATTCGAATTGGATCCGGAATGACGCGACAGATGACTACTACTACGCGACATTCTATCCGCAACAACCTGATCTCAACTGGGGGAACCCCGAGGTCGCGTCGGAAATGCAGGAAATCTTGGATTTCTGGGTTGCAGCGGGGGTTGACGGATTCCGCCTTGATGCGGTTCCGTTTCTTCTCGAACAGGAGGGGGCTTCATCACTCAACATTCCTGCCACGCACGCGATCATCACGGCTTTGCGTCGGCATCTGGATGATACCTACGGGGGACAGATAGCGTTTCTCGCCGAAGTCGTCATGCCTGCGGTCGAATCGGTCGCCTACTTCGGGAATGGTCATGAGTCCCAGCTTGTGTACCATTTCCAACTCGCCACCCAGATGTTCGTCGCCTTGATGCGACGCGATCGGAGCCGTCTCGATGCGATGATGCGCGAGACGTTCGGAGTACTCCCGCCTCATTCCCAATGGGCGACTTTCCTGCGCAATCATGACGACCTCGCGCTCGGCATGCTCGACGAGGACGAGCGGCTCGAGCTCATCCGTTTTCTCGATCCGTCCCAGCGCTATCTCTTCAACAAGGGTGCCGGCGTATCGGTACGCCTCGGCACGATCTTCGAAAACGAACCAGCGCGCATCGTTGAGGCATATGACCTCCTGTATTCGCTGCCAGGCGCGCCGATCCTGTACTACGGCGATGAAATCGGCATGCGGAATACGCAGGAGGGGGATCATGCCGATACGCGACGCTACGTGCGCGGACAGTTCGACTGGGCCGCTGCCGAACGCATGCTCGCGGATCCGACATCGCTTCTCAACCGCGTCGCGCGGCTCATTCATGACCACCATGGAGTACGCTGATACCGCCCTTCCGATCATGCGCGAACTGCGTGAAATCCTCGTTCCGCAATGGGGGAACGCGCGTGCGCGCTATAAACCGGGGCCGATGCAATCCATGGTCACCGATTCCGATATGGTGGCGGAACGACATGTCGCATCGAGACTCCACGAGCTCTATCCGGATATCGTGTTCGTGGGCGAAGAGGGCGATGGCGACCGGAGCGCTCGCCGGTTCTGGCTCATGGATCCGATCGACGGCACCGTACAGTTCGTCAACGGAGAACCGGAATGCACCTCTATGCTTGCGCTCATCGAAGAGGGGCAGGTGCGTTTCTCGGTCATTTACGATTTTCTGAACGATGCGATGTACTGGGCCGAACGCGGCAAGGGTGCGTATCGAGAGCATGAACGTCTCGCCGCAAGCCGGGTGGCGGATCTCAAAGATGCACGAGTCATAGGCGAAGTGAGGAGGGAAAAGGAGGAAAACCTCCGGCTGATAGAGAAGCTCGAAGGCATGACGCAGTTCGTGCGTTCGAAGGTGGCAGGCTGGGAATTCATTCAGGTCGCCTGCGGCGCCTATGATGCGCGTATCTGCTTCGATCCGTATGGGTACGATTATGATTTCGCGCCGGGATCATTGCTTGTCTCTGAAGCAGGCGGTACCGTCGTCAATATGAGCGGTCGCGGCTACGACTATCGCGATACGAATTTCTACGCAGGCAGTTCGCATCTTGCACGCTATTTCACCTCTGCGATGCTTTTCCCGACCGCTTCGATTCAATAGGAAATGTAATAGGGGCTTGCGAGATGCCTGCGGACCGCACCTCTCCCCAACGGACCGTTGCCGCCTCGCATTGCACTGCTACCATACCCACATGACCAAGAGTCGTATCGAGAACCTCTCCGACGGGACGTTCGCTATCATTCTCACGCTTCTCGTCATCGAGCTGCTCGTCCCCGATAAGATCGCCACCAACACCGAGGCGGAGCTCATCCGCACGCTTTCGGAATTCGGCCCGCTCCTCATCGGCTACGCTATCTCGTTCGCCGTCATCATCATGTTCTGGATAACGCACGGCGTCTTCTTCGGGACCCTCGTGAAGACGGTGAACCGCCCGCTCGCCCTCATCAACGCGCTCTTTCTCGGTTTCCTCGCGCTCATCCCGTTCTCGGCGCACATGCTCGGCCGGTACATGGATTTCCCGATAGCGGCGCAGGTCTATGGCATCAATGTGCTCATCCTCGGGCTCCTCGTCGTCGCGCTCTTCGAGTACGCGCTCTATGCCAAGGAAGTCAAGACGAACCACAACGACGCGCGCACCGTCGCTCTGGTACGCGCCCGCATCTATCTCACGCCGGCCATCACGTTCTTCGGACTCCTGATGACGACCATTTCCATTCCCGCAGCGCTCTTCTTCTTCGCGTTCCCCATAGTCTTCAACAGTACCCCCGGCCTTATGACGAAATTAGAGGAATATTCCGGCGTTCACTTAGGAGATAAATAGAAAGAAACTTGAATAAAGAAAAACGGATGCTGGGAAGCATCCGTTTTCGTGTGAGGGAAATGAACCCGCTGATCTATCTCAGCTGTGCCGTCGCCGGCTCTCTGCAAGCGAGCGGCGGTAAACACTTCCCGCACTCAGTGTACCAGATGTATTGTGCAAGACCACTTTTTAGCCTAGACTCGCCGCATGCGACGTTTCCTCATACTCATCGGCATCCTTCTCCTGGCCCTCATAGCCTGGTGGACCCTTAATTTCCTTCCCCAGGAAGCGGAGCCAGTGGACACCTCCACAGCCACGACCACCGAAGCCGTGAGCCAATGGCAGTGGGAATTCGCCTCCGCAGGCGCAAGCCTGGAAGGTGTCCCGAAGACCAACGTCACGCTGCGCAACGGCGTCACCTCGTATGCCATCGGCGCTATCGAAGGGAATTGCTTCGATATCACCGGGTCCGATTGGAAACTGCTCGCGGAAGAGGGCGAACTCGCAGGAGCCATCTGCTGGTGGGCGGGCGGCGGCACGGAGATCGGCGTCTTCAGTGATGGTGGCAGGGCGCTCGTGCAGATCGGCGATGTGGACGAAGGAACCGCGGAAAACCTAGGGGTACGCGGCAATTTCCGCCCGCTCTTCGTTATCGACTTCGGATTCATCCGCCGTTTGGATCTCGCGTCGCGAGAGCTCTCCTTCGACAACGCGCTCTGGCTCTTCGGAAAAGCAGGGGAAGACGCGGCAATAGAGGCCGGACTTTGCACGGAAGCGTCAAGGGGAGACTGTCTGCCGAACGATTTCTACATCTATAACGCATCGAAGGGGGCCGCGACTATCCCGCTTGCGGAGAACATCACCGTCTATATGGTGACGTGGCATGCGGAGGCAGAAGGCGTGAAGCGCCAATTCATCAAGCTCGACGAGTTCGCAAAGCTCATGAACGATTCGTCACAGCATTGGAATCAGCTCCCGTACAATGTCACCATCAAGAACGGTCAGGCAATCATGATCGAAGAGGTCTATGTGCCATAGGGGAGGGGGTGTGATGAAGTGATGTTTGTTGACCCAAACACGAGTTGGTAGGACAATTAAAGCGGTCGTCATTAGCACAGTTAATTTTCATAATGGGTATGAGTGACGATCCGGAAGCGAAGCCGACTCCGAGCGATGACTCGGAAGAGAAGGCGGGATAGCGGCCTTCAGGAGACAGCCGGCGCGAAAGCGCCGGCCGCTTTCATTTCCTGTTTCGGAAATATGGCGAACGCGCCAGAACGATGCCGATCGCGACCCACGCGAATCCGACGACATATCCCGCGAGCACGTCGGTGAGATAATGCACGCCGAGGTAGAGCCGGCTGAGCCCGACGAGGATGATGATCGTGAAGAAGACGCCCGCGAAGATCGTCCGCATCCGATCGGTCTTTCCCGTTCCAAGCATCATCCACAGGAGGAATCCGTAGAGCGTCGCGGCTGCCGCGGCGTGTCCGCTCGGGAACGAGAACGAATCGAGCGTGATGAGCGATATCGGATCCGTCGGCCGCGGCAGTGCGAAGAGCAGCTTCAGCGCCCAGACGGTGAGCGCGCTGCCGATGGAGATAAGGAGGAGTTCCGGCACGAACCGTTTCTGCTTGGATGCGTACAGGAACAGGCAGATGAGCGAGGCGGCGAAGATGCAGAACCACACATCGCCGAGTTCCGTCACGAGCGAGAAGAAAGCCGTGAACGGCTCCGTCCGCGCCTGCATGAGGCCCGTCGCGACGGCCGCATCAACGGGCAACATACTCTAAGAGATAGGGAAGGAATATCGCGGTACCGACGATGAGAGAGAAGAAGAACGATACCGTGACTGCCGCCGCCGCGAGGTCCTTTATCTTCGCGATATGCGGATCATGCTCCTTCGTGTGCTTGTCGCACAGTTCCTCGAGCGCGGTATTCAAGAGCTCGATGCTCATGATGAACCCCGCGGTGAGCATCACGACGGCGAATTCCAACGCGGATATGTTGAAGAAGAAGCTCGCCGCGAAGACGAGAAGCGCCCCGACGACCTGTATCTGGAAGTTATGTTCCTGTCGCAGGGCGATCCGGAAGCCGTTCATCGCATAGCCGAATCCCCAGGCTACTTTGCGTATCATCTCCACCAGTATAGCCCTATTTTCCCCATCAAGGTTGTTCATATGGGAATATGCGGTAATGTGAAAGGACCTGTCGCGTCTTCAGATTCGTAGGGATATCCATATGAGAAATACGCTCGCACTCATTACGGTGCCTTCGCTCATCATCGGAGCGCTTTTCGCGTTGCTCCCGTCTCCGGCCGCCGCCGCCGTCTGGTCCTCGAAGTTCGAGGTCTCCGGCTGGCTGCCATACTGGCGTGCCGCCACCTCCACGCAGGACACGCTCGCGCATCTCGATACGTTCAAAGAGATAAACCCCTTCGGCTACACCGTGCAGAATGACGGCCGACTTTGGGATGCGGCGGCGATTTCCGTCGAACCGTGGACGACCCTCCGCGCGCAAGCGAAAGAGAAGAAAGTACGCTACATCCCGACGGTGATGTGGTCGAACCCCGACGCCATCCACACGGTCCTTTCGAATCCGACGCTCCGCAAGCAGCACATTGCGATGATCGTCGATGAAGTGAAGGCGAACGATTTCGACGGCATCGACATCGACTACGAGGGCAAGTACGAGAAGACGCGTCCGTATTTCACGCTCTTCCTCAAGGAACTCTACAAAGCGATGGGGAACAAATGGGTGCAATGCACCGTCGAGAGCCGCACTCCCCTCAGTGATCGGTATTACGGCGTTGATCAGCCTGCCGATGCCGGTAAATACGCCAACGACTTCATGGCGCTCAATAAGTACTGCGACCGCGTGAAGTTCATGACCTACGACCAGCAGACCATCGACTTGAAACGCGCATCCGAAGCCGAAGCGAAGGGCGAGACCTACGGCCCGGTCGCCGACACTGTGTGGGTGGAGAAGACCATCAAAGAAGCTTTAAAGTCGATTCCTAAGAGCAAGATCATGCTCGGCATCGCGACCTACGGCTACGAATGGGACGTCACTGCCTATGCCGGCAATCAGTTCACGTATGATCTTCTCTGGACGTTCAATCCGCAGTACGGTCTCGACCTCGCGAGCGAATACAACGTCACTCCCACACGCAATTTCGGCGGCGAACTCGGCTTCACCTACTTCCCGAAGACCTCACCACTGGCCATGCCGCGCCCTTCGACGCCGTGGCCGGGCAATCTCGTCGCGGCATCCGCGGCTGCGCTCACGACGAGCAAGAATTCCAACATGACCTTCCGTATGGTGACGTGGAGCGATTCCCAGGCGATCGCCGATAAGGTCGCGCTCGCTAAGAAGCTCGGCATCCGCGGCGTCGCAATCTTCAAGATCGACGGCGGCCAGGATCCCAAGATGTGGGAGATATTAAAATAAGTATTTGCGCCATCGGTCAATTTGTGGTATAAGTTTTCTAGAGTAAAACTACAGGAGTGTAGAAATGAACACATGGGAAGAACGAGTGCAATTGCTTGAGGCATTGCGACTCGAGTATGGCAGTGCCGTACGAGCGGTACTTCTTATGCTTGCCGCACGCACGGCGATACTCATCACGAGTGCGACCCTTATAGGAACCGTTACGAACATGTACTTCAGCGGGCTTTCTAGTTTCAAGCTCGCCAAAGTAACCGCCACGGGTGAAATCATTAGTCTGCTTGGAAATACGCCGCGAGCGCTACTTGCTGCGTTCATCGCGATGCTCATCGGACTCATCATTGTGGCGATATATTCGTTCGATGATGAACTCGAAAATATCCAGGTGAAATTGGTTGATCGTGGCACCGTGCTCGAGCACAAATTCGGGTCCGGAGAAGGGTTATTCCATCAACTACGGCGCCTCGAGCAGCAGATACGGCAAGGCTTCATGATTGCACGCCTGGTCCTGTTTGTGATAGGTTTGAGATGGGCAGCGTTCTTCGTCTTCATTGGTACCGTCGTATAGGAGGAAACGATGAGAACATTTTCGCGCGAAGAATGGCTCGGTGTCGCTCACTTTATCGGTCAAGACAAACTCATCGTGAGCACGCTTGTTATCTTCGTCGTCGTATTGCCCCTGCTTGCTCTGATCCTACACCAATTCTGACCAGCAGCTACGGGGGCCAGTCGATGCAATCGATCGACTGGCTCCTTTTCTGTTATACTTTCTCAATGCAATCCAACCGGCTCGGAATCTATTTCCTCCTAGCCCTCCTTTTTGCATCGCTCGTTCTCACGTATTTCATCTTCCAGCCGTTTCTCGCCCCATTGGTATTGGCCGCGGTCTTCGCGGTCGTGTTGCAACCGCTCTATCGCCGCATCCTGCGAAGCATCCCGAAATGGCCCTCTCTTGCGTCGCTTATCACGGTCCTCATCAGCGTCGTCGGCATCTTGGTGCCCCTCATCCTCATCGGCACCGAGATTGGTATCGAGGCGCAGGACCTCTACGGCCAAGTGTCTGACCGCGAGACCCGCCAGCAGATACAGCGCGCGGCGTTCGATTTCGAGAACCTGATCGGCGACCGCATCCCGCAGGCACGCGGCATCACGCAAGACCTTTCGAACAATCTCTCGACGTACGCACAGAATGCGCTGCAGTGGCTCATCCAGCACCTCGGTTCCGCCGCCTCAAGCGTCGCGTCTCTTGCTCTGAAGTTCTTCCTGTTCTTCATCGCGCTCTACTACCTCCTGCGTGACGGGAAGAAACTGAAAGACCGCATCGTCGAACTTTCTCCGCTCAAGGACACCTACGATGAGAGTATCTTCGACAAATTGGAGCTCGCCGTGAATTCCGTCATAAAAGGGAATCTCACCATCGCGCTCATCCAAGGCTGTCTCACAGCTATCGGCTTCACCATTTTCGGTGTCCCCAACAGCATCCTCTGGGGCACGGTGACGGCGGTGGCAGCGCTCATCCCCGGCATCGGCACCGGACTCGTCTTTATCCCGACGGTACTTTTCATGTACTTCACCGGACACACCGGTGCCGCGCTTGGTCTTACGCTCTGGGGCATCCTCGCCGTCGGCCTTATCGACAATTTCCTCGGTCCGCAGCTGATCGGTCGCGGCGTGAAGCTGCATCCGTTGCTTATCCTCCTCAGCGTCCTCGGCGGCCTGGCATTCTTCGGCCCGGTCGGCATCTTCTTGGGCCCGCTTTCCATCAGCCTCCTATTCGCGTTCCTCTCCATCTACGCGGAGATATCACGGCGCAGTGCATAACCCTTCCACACGCTTTCATACGGATTTCTGGACAATGCCTTCATGCGCAGGTATTCTCACCCAATGAAAAAACCCTACACGCCCAGCGAGAAGATCCTTGCGAATTACGCAGATGTATTAGTCAATTTCGCCCTCGGCGGGGGCACGGGAATCAAGAAGGGAGAAGTGGTCCACATCACGGCATCTGAGACCGCGAAGCCGCTTTTCATCGCCGTGCGCAACGCCGTCCTCGATGCGGGCGGCCACGCGATCATGCACTACGCGCCGGATTCGTCCGATCCGAAGGAAAGTCTCGCGCGCTATTTCTATCAGCACGCCGACGACCACCAACTCGACTGGTTCCCGAAGAAGTACGTCCGCGGACTCGTCGACGAGATCGATCATGTCGTCCATCTCATCTCCGAAGCGAACAAGAAAGAACTCGAAGGGATCGATGCTAAGAAGATCATGCGCCACGGCGTCGCGTGGAAGCCGTTCCGCGACTGGGAGAACGAGAAGGAGCATAAGGGAAAATTCACATGGACCATCGCGCTCTACGGAACTCCCGCGATGGCGAAGGAAGCCGAGCTCAGCGAAAAGGCATACTGGGACGAGATCGTGAAGGCGTGCTTCCTCGACAAGAAAAACCCCATCCAGGAATGGAAGAACGTCTACAAAGATATCGAGAAATACCGCAGCCGTCTCAACAAGCTCTCTCCGAAGATCGACAAGCTCCACGTGAAAGGCCAGGATGCCGATCTCTGGATAACGCTGGGTGAGAAGCGCCAGTGGCTCGCGGGCAGCGGGCGCAACATCCCGAGCTTCGAGATTTTCACCTCACCCGATTGGCGCGGCACCAACGGCTGGATCCGCTTCAATCAGCCGCTCTATCGCTACGGCGCGAAGGTCACCGGCATACAACTATGGTGGAAGAACGGCAGGGTCGTAAAAGCGACGGCGAAAACGAACGAGAAACTCCTGAAGCAGATGATCGCCACGAAAGACGCCGACAAGATGGGTGAATATTCGCTTACCGACAGCCGCCATTCGCGCATCACGAAGTTCATGGCGGAGACCCTCTTCGATGAGAACATCGGCGGCCCGCAGGGGAACACGCACCTTGCCGTCGGCATGAGCTACAAGGATACCTACAGCGGCAACCTGAAGACCTTTACGAAAGCGCAGGCAAAGAAGCTCGGCTACAACGATTCGTCGGTCCACACCGACATCATCTCCACCACCAAGCGCACGGTAACCGCGCATCTTAAAAATGGCACGAAAAAGATAATTTACGACAACGGTCAGTTTGTTTTGTAAGCAGGCAGGGCAAACCTTTCTCGGGTCGCTATCTGCGCCTGCTGGCGCAGCGCTCAGTCTCGGCCTCGTCAGGCCTGCGAAGACCCTCGCAAGGCTCGCCCTGCCTGCTTCCTGTTGTTTGTTATAGAATGCGATGGTGAAAACGATATATCTCGTCCGCCACGGCGAGGCGGAGCATAATCCAACGGCTGAAAATATCGCAACGCACTATAAAGGCGGTTCGGCGGAGCTGACGCCTCGTGGCTTTCTGCAAGCTGATAAAATAGCAGAGCGCGCGACAAACCTTCCCGTTCAGGCCATTATCGCAAGCACGATGACCCGCGCGCAGCAAACGGCGGAGGTAATTTCGAAATCAACAGGCATATCGGTCGAATCGTCAGACCTTTTTACGGAATGGAAGAATCCCTCTTCTTTCGTCGGGCTGGAATGGAAGGATCCGGAGACACAACGATTGGAGCGCGAATGGCAACAGACGTTCTTTACGGAGAACGGTGCCCGCATGCGCGATGGAGAGAACTTCGATGATATCAACGAGCGTGGAAAACGTGCACTTGCGCTCCTCGCCAAACGTCCCGAAGAGAATGTCCTTGTTGTGACACACGGCGTCTTCCTGCGCGTCCTTGTCGGCCGTATCGTTTTTGGCGATGCGTTCTCTCCTATGATGCTCAAAGGGCTCTACCGAGGATTCCGCACCGCGAATACCGGTCTCACGCTCGTTCATTACGACCCTGATGATCCACATTGCGCATGGTGGATGTCACTCTGGAACGATCACGCACATCTAGGGTGAAAATCGGATGAAGAAAATTCAAAGGGCCGGCGTGTCAATTCCGGCCCTTCGGCCTCTGTTGTTCATTATCCCAACCATGGGTTTCCTCCGAGATGAGCTTATCGCCCAGGTCGGTACATCCAAGCAGTGTATCTCTCAACACGCTCATTTTCGCACCACCACTTCTCGATCTCCCAGCCGGGATTGTTGGTTTTCCATTGAGGAAACCCAACTGGAGCCATCGTGCCACAGAATGCTCCATGCGTCCCAGGCGGCATCTCGATGCGGAATCGATACCATCGGTTCTCATCCGGCGTATGAAGGTGTGCCCACAGATACAGGACAGCAATGAAACTCTCACTCATTCCGTTCATTGCGTTTTCCTCTCATTTAAAAGAACAAAAGATCTGATGACCTCTTGCCGCGTCTCCTACAGCAGGAAACGCTCTTTGCACCGTACACCCGTTGCTGGATTTGTAAAGGTATGAGAGTTATCCACAGTCTCCGGAAAAGGTTGTCAAAACGATGGCCGCTCGTTTCGAGCGGCCATTTAGGGCAGGAAGACGGCGTTTTGGACATTGAGCAATTCGAGAAGCTCTTTCTCTTGCTCGACGCCGAATCCGAAGACCCATTTCCCGCAGATGTAGAACGTAGGTGTCGTGCCACGGCCTGATCGCCGGAAGAGTTTTTCACGTACGTCCTCGTTCTGCGTCTGGTATTCCAGGAACGGAATGCCGAAGCTGTAGAGGAAGAATCGCGCGTCATTGCATGTTTGACACCACCAGCCGGTGAAGAGCTCCGCGTTCGCGGGTTCTCCATTCCGACAGAGCGACGTGCTGTTTGCGGCGAAGGCCGTGAACGCGAGGGCGGCATATGCCGCACCCGCACGCAATGCGAGAGAATGCAGCATGAATACCTCCCTGGTTTCGTCTCGCTGGCGGCATTATACTCAACGTATGGCAAATGACATGCCCACAGAAGAAGAACTGAAGAAGAAGCTTTCTCCCGAACGATACGCTGTGTTGCGCGAGAAAGGGACAGAGGCGCCGTTTTCCGGCGAACTCCTGAAAGAGAAGCGTTCCGGCATGTTCAAATGCGCCGCATGCGGGAACCAGCTATTCGAATCATCGAAGAAATTCGATTCGGGCACCGGTTGGCCGTCATTCGATCAGGCGTTGCCGGGCGCCGTCGAATTCGTCGACGACGAATCGCTCGGCATGCATCGCACGGAAGTTGTGTGCGCGAAATGCAAATCGCACCTGGGGCATGTCTTCAATGACGGCCCGACGAGTACAGGAAAGCGCCATTGCATCAATTCGGTCTGTCTTGAGTTTGAACCGCAACGTGAACGCAGCAGAGTTTGACTTTATTGAGCATCCGTTATATATTCTTCACGGACTGTCAGGATATAGGAGATCAATAATGACAGACAGCACCACGATCCGCAGGTGGCGGATTATTCTCGCTCTTCTCATCAGCGCATGGGGGTATCCCGCTACGGCAGCAGAAACCGAGCCGTTCTGGGTGTCGCCCACGCAATTCGAGTGGCTCGTCCAGCATGCGCTCAGACATGGCACGGTGACGTACGAAAACGGTGTCTTTCGCACGTACCGTCTCCGCCGGATGACCATGTACGGCGATGTGGCGTGCGAAGGCGAGAGGCCTCTCTCGTTCCGCCAGGTGGAGGTTGACTTACCAGTCGAATCCGATTGGAATTCCACGAAGATCCGCGTGATGTTCAACGGACCGCTGCACTATGAGACGAAGGAAGCCGGTGAAGTCGTGCTCATCAACACGGACTGGTTTATCTCCGCGTCCCGTAAACGCAGTCTCGCGATCGAATCGCACGGCACATATTACCCCGGGATGAGGATCGGAGAGCATTGGTACGCTCCTTCAGGGACTGAGGCGGAAGCGGCATCGTCTCTCTGCATGTTCATCGAGAGCGAGAAACAGCGACTCATCGAAGAAGAAGAGTGGATGAGGGACTTCGAACAAAGAAGAACGAAAAATTGAGCAATTCATGACCGCACCGGCGTATCGGTGCGGTCATTGTTATATGTTAAATATCTGTTCCTGACGTGCTCGACTCTCGAGCCTGAACAGCAGTAGCTTCCGTCGGCCGAAGGGTGCCTGCCGCTGAAGAGGTCGCTGCTGCGCCGGGCGTGGGCGTAGAGGCAGCACCTGAAGATGGCTGCGAAGACACCGCAGGCGTTTCGTTCCGGACGTGCGGCGCGGGGAGCACATTCTCGATATGCGTATCGGCTGTTTCCGGCACAGGCTCTTCCTCATGCGGGAACGCCGTCTGCAGCGCGAACATCGCACCCGCGCCGATGAGTGCCGCGATGACGTGGATATAGGCACCGCCATGTGCACGCACGGAATGATACGCGTGCGGCAGGAGGTCATGCAAGACGACGGAGAGGAACCCGCCGGCGGCTAAGCCGGAGAGGATCGCAAGCAAGGGTCCCGATGAGAGGAACGCCGCGAACACGAATCCGATGAGTATGGTTCCCGAGACCAGGAAATTGCGCACCAGCGCGCCCGCATGCGTATATCCCGATTCGCGCAAGACGAAATATTCCGAGATCTCCTGCACCGCCTCATGGAGAAGTACACCCGCCGCCGCCGCGATGCCGACATAGATGTCCGAAGCGAACGCCCCGACGAGCAGGATACCATCGCCGACGTTGTGGAGCGCATCGCTGGCCAAGACCTTCCGGCCGTCGACCCGGGTGTGCGCGTGTGATTCCTCGTGTTCGTGGTGATGATGCTCTAACGGGAAGAAATAGTGAATGCCTTCCATGATGGCAGCGCCGAGAAGCACTGCGCCGATCCCGACGATCCATCCGCCCTCGTGCACTGCCTCCTCGGCGAGGTGATAGGCGATAAGGAGGAACACGCCCGCCGAAAGGGTAGCGAGATACGTGAGATACCGCTGCATCCATGCACCAAGACGACCCACGGTGAATACGACGCCGATGAGGGAGACGCACATGACCGCTATCGCCGCAAAAAAAGCGTACCAGATTTCCATAGCGGCACTCTAGCACCCCTTTTTTTGTTTGCAAGTCACTTGCATGTAGTATATGCTGTGGATATGTCGTCCACCGATATCTTGAAGAGAAACGGTTTACGCGCTACGCCAAAGCGTCTCGCGTTGCTTACTGCGCTTGAGAAAGCACAAAAGCCGCTCACAGCCGAAGAGCTTCATGCCAAGGTTAAATCCGACCTGGTGACCATCTATCGCAATCTCCAGAGCCTTGTCGCCGCCGGTATCGTGAGCGAAGCGCGATTCAAGGATTCCTCCGTGCGATACGAACTCTCGCGTGGCCATCATCATCACATCGTCTGCACCGGCTGCGGAGCTGTCGAGGAACTGGGCGGCTGTAACACGTCACCTTTGGAACACGAAGCGCTGCAGGCTTCGTCCCGTTTCTCGCGGATTAACGAACACTCGCTCGAATTCTTCGGACTCTGCAAAACCTGTGCCTAGGGGCTATACTGGGATCGATGAAAACTCTCATCGTTTATCTGATACTGGCATTCGCCGGTATTGCTTCGGCGCAGGAACTCGTTACCGATACCGTCGTCACGCTGAAGGCGCGTGTCGTCGAAGTACGCGCGCAGGAGACACGGGAAGTCCCTGGCACCGATATCACGGCGCTGCACCAGACCATCGTGGCGGAGATACTCGAGGAACCCGAACAAGGGACTCGTGTCACCATCGATAACGATTATCTCGAGCTCGAGGAGGGCGATGTCTTCTATCTGAACCACACGACGAGTGCCTACGACGGCACGGACTACTATTCCGTCCTC
>Ga0209542_10009929_pt1 | contig 17325 bp, 16 predicted proteins | sample RifCSPhighO2_01_FD_184028 | JGI IMG/M metagenome (GOLD analysis project Ga0209542, IMG submission 184028) | Soil microbial communities from Rifle, Colorado - Rifle CSP2_plank highO2_0.1 (SPAdes) (version 2) | ecosystem: Environmental > Terrestrial > Deep subsurface > Rock core/Sediment ...
TCCGGGCTCTGCGGGAGTGCCGCATGAAGGGACAGCCAGAGCAATACGTATGCGTAAATTGAACCGAAAACAAAGAGCGCCGAATTCCCGCTCTTAGTTTCTTCCGAGTTAGCTAGGAGCGCCGGCTTTCGGAAAGTCGCCGCAAGCGAGAAGAAAGTTATCGAAAGTATTGCGAGAACGAAAAAGTCTTTATTAAAGACTCCATACTGCCATTCGTTTGAAAAGACGCTTGTCACCGACAGTAGTGCCGGGCCAATGAGAAGGAACGCCGAGCGCTGCGCGACCGACACGTTTCGAGTAATAGCCCAAAGGGAAAGCGACACGGCGGCACTTTCCAGCGTATATGCGATGGCAAGCGCTGCGCCTGAAAGCTCGATAGCCGTAGCTGCTGCGATATATCCGATTCCGATAGCTGCATACAATAATAGAGGCTCTTTTCTCTGAGTTGCCTTGAAGATCATGTACGAGCCGACGATAAACGCGACTGCCCACCCTGAAAGAACGAGGCTTTGCCACTCGCTTGGCGCAGCTCTATAAACCCAGAGAATGAGAAGTAAGGCGTTGCCGGCTGCAGCAATTAAATCTGCCTGGGCGGCTTTATCAACAAGTCGCAGCAATCCTATCGTGTTCGTCAGGTAAAAAATTGCGGCGAAAATATATGCAAATAGAAGCATTGTCGGCATGCTCCCCGCGGAGAAGCCGAAAAGAAGAGGCGCGCTATAGATCGCAACCACGATAAATGCAGTCAAAACTATTTCCCTGAATCCTTTCGAGGCGACGATCCAGGTAGCGCCCAGTACGACTACGAGAAGATATGAAAAGAGCGCGACGTTGTCAGTTGTCGGCGAATGCGCAAGTATGGGGGCGATGCCCGCAAGAGCGACGGCTGCTATGCCGAGCTGTTTCCTTTCATAAATTCCGGATAAGAAGGCGACAAGCGCGGAAACAGCGAACATTAAAGCGAGGGCGCTCCCTGGAGTGAAGAAATCGTAAATTATTCGCGCGGCGTAGGTTGTAAGAAGGATAACCGTAGCGCCTAGCGCGACGAAAACGCTTCCCTGCGCTATAAAGCTGCGCATGCGCCACCAGCCGAGAGCGAGAATTAAAGCCCCTGCGGCAAGGCCAAGAGCAATTCTTCCCGCAGGCCCTATCCAATTATTGAGAAATGCATAAGAGACTAGCCATCCGAATCCAATGAGAAGTAAAAGTGCCCCAAGCTTAAGTAGCCAATTTTCCGTGAGCCAGCTTATAAATTTATTTTCTCCTGCCGAGGCAGCGACGGGAGACGGCTGAGGTATGGTCGATATAGCGGGAGCTGGACTTGTTGCTTGAACTCCTAGACCGGCAGACGGTTGAGGGGTTGGAGAAATTGTCGCGGCCTGTGCTACTCCCTTCCCTATCATCTCCCCAAGTTTTTTCTCAAGATTCGAGACTTTATTGCGAAGATTTATGACCATCGCAAAGAGGATTACAACCGCGATGAGTCCGAGTGTGCCCATAATGAAAAAACTATAGCATGGCGCTCGCGGACCATAGCACTTTTGCTGTCGCTATCTGCGCGTGCTCGCGCACCGCTGACTCTCGGCCCGTCGGCCTGCGAGACACAGCAAAAGTGCTATGGTCCGACTCGCTTTGTGTGTGGGGACACGAAACAGCCGGCTCTTTTTTCCTCTCCAGCAAGAAGCCTGTCCAGTTTTTGATGGTTGGCCATTTCCACATCAGCGAGAAGGTTGACTAATTTTTGATGGTTAGCGCCATTCCTCCATCAAAAATTAGTCAACCGTCGAGCGTCGAGCGTCGAGCGTCGAGCGTCGAGCGTCTCCTATTCTGTGATGACCCGGAGAACTTCTTCAATAGTTGTGACGCCTTGCGCGGCTTTGAAGATTCCATCCTCGCTCATAGAAAGCATGCCTTCTCCGCGGGCCTGTTTTTCAATCGCGTCAGCTGTCTCATTTTTCATTACCAGCTCTTTAATTGTGGAGGTGACCGGAAGAACTTCGTATATTCCGACGCGCCCCGAATAGCCAGATTGGCATGCGGGCGTATCCTTCGGATGGCAGAAAGAAATGTTCTTCCATGCCGCGTCTTTCCCAACAGTTTTTTCCTCTTTAAGAGTTCGGAGCACTGCCCCTGCATCGATCACTCTTTCAAGTTGCGTCTGCTCGTCGCGCGAGAGATCATATTTATCCTTTTCAGGGCAAAGTTTCCTCACGAGTCGCTGACCTATGATCACTTTTAAAGTAGAAACTAGAAGGAACGGCTCGACTCCCATGTCGAGGAGTCGCGGTATCGCGCCAGCCGCGGAATTTGTGTGGAGTGTGGAAAGCACTAAGTGACCCGTGAGAGCAGCATTGATAGCGAGCGAGGCTGTTTCTTTGTCGCGGATCTCACCGACCATAATTATGTCCGGATCCTGTCGGACAAGAGAGCGCAGGCCATTGGCGAAACTAAAACCGATCTCGGGCCGCACTTGGGTTTGATTCACGCGCGCCATTTGGTATTCGATCGGATCCTCGATCGTTGAAATATTCACGTCGGGCTTGTTCACGATATCAAGAAGCGTGTAAAGCGTGGTGGATTTTCCAGCGCCAGTCGGTCCACAAGCGAGGATCATTCCGGTCGTCACTCGCAGAGCATCATGCATCCGCTCAAGTCCCACGCCGTGAAATCCTATCGACTCCAGGGTGAATCCGGAAATGTTGTCCCGAAGCAATCGCATGACGATCTTCTCGCCATAAAATGTTGGCAAAACCGAAACGCGAAAAGATATTTTGTCGCCTCCGGATTCCGCTCCGAATCGCCCGTCCTGCGGCAATCGCTTTTCATCAAGCTTCATATTGGCAAGAACTTTTACGCGCGCGGTTATCGCATTCGCGGCGTGTTTCGGAAGCTGCATAGCGTCGTGGAGAATACCGTCGATGCGATAACGAATGAGAAGCGAATCTTCGAGAGGCTCTATATGAATATCAGAAGCTCCTTGTGCGTTGGCGTGGCGTATCAAAGTGTCAACGATTCGAACGGCCGGCACTCCTTCTGCAACTTTTCGCAGATCTTCTTCTTCTCCTTTGCCGGCAGACCGCGATAGAGCCGCCGTCTCGCGCTCAATGACATCACCAAGGTTGTCTTTGAGTGATTGCTGGTATTCCTTAAGTGCATATTTGATCGAGGCATTATCCGTAAGCCGCGGGAGAACTTTCAGGTGCGTCTTCTTTTTTATGAAATCGATAGCGGCCAAGTCGTCCGTATCAAGCATCGCGACCTCAAGTTCATCGCCACGATGATTGAAGGCGATTATATTATTGCGACGCGCAACTGGTTCGGGAATAAGGGATAGCGTTTCATATTTTATTTTTGTTCCCGTGAGAGATACAAATGGAATTCCAAGAATGTAAGCATATGTCCTCCGCAATTCATCTTCGCCAATCGCATTTTTTGCCGTCAGGATTTCTCCGACCGGGCGTCCGGCTTCCTTTGCTTCCATTTCTGCGGCGTCGAAGTCCTTTTGTGAAACTAGTCCTGCATCAGCAAGAAAAGACTTCAAGTGCGTGTCGCTGATGTACATGTCTTAGAATTTTTTATGAGTATACGAATTAAAAATTCTTAGATCCCGTTGCACTTTTGCCTCCACATTACATGCGGCATGCGTGGCCGAATAGGCCTTCCCTTGTTGGGCGAAGCATGCCGCGTCTGGAATTTCGCGCACTATCCTGTTTTTTGAATTAATCCGCACACCATGGCAAAAGTGCGACCGGGATGATCCGTACCGAAAATACCAGGAAATCATAATTCAATTATACACGATGATAATCACACATATTCGATGGACCAGTTGAAAAATCTTATATAATGGGCATATGAAAAGGCGTGGGAAGTTTCGAACAAAATTCAAGCGCGATGGAAAATCCATTTATTCAATTAGAAATCCCGATGGCACTTTCGCAAATATTGAATCGATTGACCGTGCCATGCGAGCTGAAATGCGCGTCAGAGCGAAGAAAATCGTCAAATCCCAATATGGCTTCCGCGGGGAAACGAGACCGAAAAAACGAAAATAAAGGGACGCTCTAAGGTCTTGCACTTTTTAATGGAGGAATGGCTCTAACCACTAAAAAGTACAAGACCTTCTCGCTAAAGAGGAAGGGGGGAATAATTAAAACCGCAAATCTTTTGATTTGACCCGACATATTTGAAAGTATATAGGGTTTGACTTAGGTGTGGCCGTCAGTATAATGTCTCTTAAGTTCCGGCATCAGCCGGACGCTTTTTTTAAAGAATTATCAATAATTTGTTCATTTATGAGTCTCTTCGATCTAAAAAGTCTCAAGTCGGCACTCGAGGAACTTCAGCAGGAGCGCGGCATCAGCCGCGAATCGGTGATCGATGCTCTTGCCACAGCCCTCGCCGCCGCATATCGGCGCGAATATGGGAAACGCGGCCAGATAATACGTGCATCATTCAATCCCGAAACAGGCGATATGGAATTCCGACAAGCAAAAATAGTTGTCGATGAAACTCTCGTGCGCAAAGAGAATGAGGAGACGAAAGAAGACGATCATCGTTCCCGCTTCAATCCCGAGCAGCACATAATGATAGAGGATGCGCGTCGCATCAAAAAAGACGCACAGCTTGATGAAGAAATTTCTTTTCCGCTTGAAACCCGCGAGGACTTCGGACGAATCGCAGCGCAGGCGGCCAAACAAGTGATAATGCAAAAAGTCCGCGAGGCGGAACGCGCTTCAATCATAGAAGAATATGGGGAGCGCGAGGGTGAAATCGTAACCGGTCACATCCAGCGTTTCGAGCGCGGCAATTTATATGTCGATCTGGGGCGTGCAACAGCGATACTTCCATATGACGAACAAATACCGGGTGAGCGATATCGCCAAGGAGAGCGCGTGCGCGCACTTCTCTTGCGGGTTGATGAGGGCGTGCGCGGTACGTTCATACGCCTGTCCCGCTCACATCCGCGATTTTTGGTGAAACTATTCGAAACTGAAGTTCCTGAAATGGCATCGGGAGTGGTTGAGGTCAAAGGCATTGTGCGCGAACCGGGCAGCCGCGCCAAAATCGCAGTCTTTTCAAATGATGATCACGTCGATCCGGTCGGCGCACTCGTCGGGCAACGTGGAGTGCGTGTCGCCGTCGTAACATCGGAACTGGGCGGCGAGAAAATCGACGTCGTCGAATGGTCCGAGAAACCTGCGGAATTCGTGCAAGAAGCCTTGAAGCCTGCACAGGTACTTTCTATAGAATTATTCGAGGAAGAAAACCGCGCGGTCGTTCAAGTTGCGGAAGATCAGCAGTCGCTGGCGATAGGCCGGGGTGGACAAAACGTCCGGCTAGCCGCACGACTTACCGGTTGGAAGATAGACATACGCTCTGCAGGAGGAGCTGAAATAGCCTCCGCTGACGGAGAAAAAGTTTCAGAGCCGGAACCAGCCACGGCCGACAGCGAGAAAGAGAAAGTGGACGAAAGCAAAGACACAAAAAAGAAAGAAGTTGGGCAATAATAGTTTACAGTTGACGGTTTACAGATTACAGTATTAAAAACTCATTAGCGTTAAACGGGTCACTGTAAATAGTACACTTTTCTATATGGCTAACATAGATCACAAGCCTTCAAGATACATGCTCAATCTCTTGCATGTACTTCCAGCTTTTGCGGATGAGGGAAAAGGAGTATTGAACGTGATCGTCGAGAATTCGACGGGATCGATAAATAAATACGAAATCATAACTGAATCCGGACAGCTTAAACTCGACCGTGTCGGCTACTCATCTCTCGCCTACCCTTTCACTTATGGCGCGATACCCCAAACGTGGGACCTAGACAATGACCCGCAGACCATCGAGATCGTAAATATTACAGAAGCTCTGGCGCCCGGATGTGTCGCAGAAGTTAGAGTGATAGGTGCAATGAAATTCGTGGATCAAGGCGAGATAGACGACAAAATAATCGGGGTTCTGGCTAGTGACTTAAGGGTTGATCATATAAAAAACGTCGACGATCTTGGCGAGCATTTTAAAAAAGAAACGAAGCATTTCTGGGAAAATTATAAGGCTCTAAAAAAGCCCGGAACCGGGGTCGCCGGTGAATTTCTAGGCATCAAAGAAGCGATGGAAATCATAAGAGAATCGCAGAAACGCTACGAAACAGACTACAAATCCAAGCTTGAAAACTAAACTCCTGTCATCTCCAGTTAGGGAAAATCTCGCAATCTCTTGCGTGATATACTTTCCGTATCAGAGTGAACTTATCTATTAGAAATTAATATCGTATGAAAAAATTTCTTACTCCTATTGCAGTGACATTGCTCCTAGCCTCCGCGGGAATCGTCTCCGCCCAAGATTCGACTACGACTCTGCCAATTAAGCCTCGACCAGTAGTGCAAACGTTACAAAATATAAAGGCCGAGAGGACAGACATAAAAAGCGCCATAAAAGATGTCAGGGTAGACACGCAGGAAAAAATGGAAGATCTACGGCTGGATACAAAAACAAAAATTAGAGTTGCTACATCTTCCGAGGTCAGAGTGGATTTAATAAAAAATACTCGCGTTGAAGCAAAAAGAATTCTCGAGGCAAAAAAGGCAACAACGACACAAATGAGGCTCCAGCTTAAAGCGCTGACGCGGCAGCATTTCGGTGTAACTTTAAATCGCTACACTATAGCCCTTAAGCAATTTGACAACCTCGCAACTCGAATCCAATCGCGCATTGATAAATTAAAAACCGGTGGAGTAGATGTCAGAGCCGCAGAAAGTGCGCTAACCAATGCAAGAACCGCTATTGAAGTCGCACGGACGGACGCAAAAGCCGTTTCTGACATTGTCGCGGCGGTAGTCGACACGAGCGATGTGAGAGCGGTCCGACGAGAAATCGCGGAAGCTATTGGGAAAGCAAATGCCAGCATAAAAACAGCGCACCGCTCCCTCGGGCTTGCTGCCAGCACTCTGGCACCCTTGCATCGCTCACTAAAATCGAATGCTACATCTACGCAGTCGAGCAATTAGCTCAAAGAATATGGAAAAAAATAGCCCGACAAGTAACTTTAATACGGAAGGCCAGATACAAAAGCCCGGTTCCGGTGCTTTAGTCGGAACCGTTATTATTATCATTTTACTTGCGATCGGGGCGTATTATTCATGGGCGACGAGAAATTCCAACAATGATAATCCCCCACCGCTAATTCTAGGGAACGATATTGTAGATAATGGAACATCGAGCGACATAACCGCCGGATTGCCGCCTCAGAGCGAATCAGACGAAGCCGATGCTATCAGTGCCGACCTTGAGGCGATGAATATGGAAACATTCAGCGCGCAAAATACGGAAAGCACTCAATCATACGAGGCAAGTGTGCAATAAAGGGGCGCACATTCGGCCTTCTGGCCTCAGTACTCCCTCGTTCGCACTCGGTCGCTCGCGAGGATCTAAAACTGCCAAAAAATCACGTGGCTCTCTCGCTGAAAGAGGAGAAATATGATAAGACATACCGATGTCACCTCATAAAAACGCGAATAGCCATGCAACGTCAGTCGACATCACACACGATACTGAAAAATGGGAGGTGGAAGTAAAGGCGGAGATTCCGTCAGAGGTGCTTCAGTCTTACCGAGAGTCGGCACTAAAAGAAATCCAGAAGACAGCTAAACTGGATGGCTTTCGCCCCGGACATGCGCCCGAAACTGAAATAATCCGCATTTACGGAGAATCAGCGATTCTCAAACAGGCCGCCGAAGATGCCGTCCGCAAGGAATTGCCGGAAATCCTCGCCTCGCAAAAATTGCTCATCGTCGAAACTCCGCGCGTAAAAACTGATCCCCCAGAATCCGGCAAGCCGCTCGCCTTTACCGCACGAGCCGCTTTAGCCCCAGAGATTAACCTGCCCGATTACAAAGAGATCGCCAAGAAAATTCCGCCTATCGCGGAACAAAAAGTTTCAGAAGAGGAGCATAAAGATGCGATCAAGCATTTGCGGCGCGAGAGGGCAAGAATTGAATTCGTTGAAAAAGGTAAGAGTCCTATAGAGGCGGCGGACGAATCTCGGAAAATGGAAGAAAAAGATCTACCGGAGCTGGATGAAGTTTGGGCAAAAAGCATTGGATATGGAAATATTTCACTTTTTCATGAATCCGTTCGAGAAAACATGCAGAAAGAAAAGGACAGGCAAGCTGCCGACAGTCGCCGCTCTGCACTATTAGACGAGCTTGCCGCAAAATCCGATATCAAATATCCGGAAATACTCCTAAATTATGAGCTCGATGACATGGAAGCGCGCCTAAAGGACGATCTGGAACGCATGGGAACAGGTCTCGACGCCTATCTGACACAGGTAAAAAAGACGCGGGAAGAGGCCCGTTCAGAATGGAAGAAAGCGGCGGACAAACGGGCCAAAATCCGGCTGATACTCACTGAAATAGCACGCAAAGAAAACATGGAGCCTAACGAGGAGGAGCTCTCGCGCGAAGTCGAGCATGCGCGCACACATTACAAGGACGCAGATCCAAATATTTTGCGCTCCCATATCGCCCACGCAATGCGGAATGAAAAGACAATCCAGTTTCTTGAAAATCTAAGTTAGAATCCAAGAGCAGAATTTATCATCACGCATAATTTGCATAAGAGTCTTTTTTCTATACACTTCTCTTTATGAATAATACAAAATCTCAAATGCTCGTGCCGATGGTAATAGAGAAGACTTCCATGGGCGAGCGGGCATACGACATTTATTCGCGGCTCCTAAAGGAGCGGATCATATTTCTGGGCGGACCGATTGACGGGGAGGTAGCGAATCTTGTCGTTGCGCAGCTTCTCTTCCTTGCCTCGGAGGATCCCAAGAAGGACATATCTTTTTATATAAATTCGCAAGGCGGCCATGTTTCTGCAGGGCTTGCGATCCTTGACACCATGAATCATATACAGCCCGAGGTTTCGACAGTGTGCGTTGGGATGGCCGCATCTATGGCAGCCGTTCTTCTTTCCGCAGGGACGAAGGGAAAGCGATTTGCGCTCCCCAATGCAGAAGTTATGATCCACCAGCCGCATGGAGGGGCTGAGGGTGTTGCATCAGATATAGAGATAACTGCAAAACAGATACTGAAACTGCGCGAACGACTGAATAAAATCCTTGCAAAAAACACCGGCCAAAAACTAGAGAAGATAGAAAAAGATGTTGACCGCGACTTTTTCATGACCGCTGAAGAATCGGTCAAATACGGGATTATAGATAAAGTACTCGCTTAACAAGTCAGTAAGCGGAGCTTTTGAGCCGTTAATCTGGGCGGATATTCGCTATTTGCCGATTTTCTCACCGTGCTATACTGCGCTTACACTAATTAACATTTATGCTTTCGAATTTTTCTCGTCCCGTATCTGTATGCGCTTGTTAATTCGGAGAAATATGCATGAGCCAATTAATAATCTGTTCGGCAACTCTAGAATAATAGTCTAGGCATTACGGATGCGCGGCGGGAAAACCCACGCGTATGTCATTAAAAATCGCACTACTCTTAATAGCCCTGGCGGGCGCTTCTGGCATTGGAATCGGATACTTTCTTCGGTTAATAATTACCCTTGGTAAACGCGGCTCGCTGGAGCTTCTTGTACGCAAGATGACCCTTGACGCAGAGTCTAAAGCAAAAGGCATTGTTGAAGAAGCTGAAAAGCGCGCAGAGGAAAGAGCTCGTGAGATTTTGAATGAATTCAAGGAGAAAGAACGCGAACTAAAGGCAACAGAAGAGCGCTTTGTACGAAAAGAAGAACTTCTTGACAAAAGGCAAACTAATCTTGATTTAGAGCAGGATTCAATCTCGAAAAAGAACGAGGACATACAAAAAACAAAAGAGGATATTGAGAAAACAATTCGCGCGGAGCGGGAAAAATTAGAAAAAATTGCGAATCTATCGGAAGAAGACGCGAAAAATGAAATTCTGAAGTCCGTCGAAAAAAGATATGAATCCGACATTGAGGGCCGAATGCGGAAGCTGGAAATTGCAGGTAACGACCGATTGGAACAGCGTGCAAAGGAAATTCTCACGACATCGGTCCATCGGCTCGGTAATTCTGTCGTCTCCGACGTGTTAGCAACGACGATAACCATTCCAAGCGACGAGATAAAAGGCAAAATTATCGGAAAAGAAGGCCGCAACATTCGTGCGTTCGAAAGAGCCACGGGAGTGGACGTTATAGTCGATGACACGCCGGGCACGATTACCCTTTCGTCCTATGATCCAATCCGCCGCCAGATCGCGCGCATAGCGCTTGAGAACCTGATATTGGACGGCCGCATCCAACCTGCAAAAATCGAAGAAGCGGTCGTAAAGGCAGAATCTGAAATTAACGCGATAATAAAAAAGAAAGGAACCGATGCGGCTTATGAAGCACGGGTGCCAAATCTGGATCCAAAACTATTAATGATCCTCGGACGTCTCTATTTCCGCACAAGTTACGGCCAAAATGTGCTTGATCATTCAGTCGAAGTCGCCCATCTGGCAGGAATGCTGGCAGAGGAATTGGGCGCTGACCCGACGGTTGCACGAGCCGGTGCTCTAATGCATGACATCGGAAAAGCAGTAGACCATGAAGTAACGGGAACGCACGTCGAAATCGGCAGAAGAATTTTACAGAAATTCGGAGTTGATGAGGCAGTCATTAAGGCGATGCAGGCCCATCACGAAGAATATCCATACGAAACTCCAGAATCTATGATAGTTCAAGTCGCCGACGCAATTTCCGGAGGCCGGCCCGGCGCTCGCCGCGATTCTGTCGAAAATTACATCAAACGCTTGGAAGAACTTGAAGCTATAGCGAATAAAATGCCCGGTGTAGAGAAAGTATTTGCGATCGCCGCCGGCCGCGAGGTCCGAGTCATAGTCAGACCGGAAGAAATTACCGATCTGGAAGCGCGCAAGCTCGCCCGCGACATCGCCGACAAAATAGAAGCCGACTTGCAATACCCGGGAGAAATTAAGGTTAGCGTCATCAGGGAAACGAGGGTCATCGAATACGCGAGATAAGAGCCCGCTCTAAGCGGGCCCTCGATCCGACTGCAAATTGCTATTTCCGGGCCGCAATGGCCTCGGGAGCAAATTCTTTTTCTTCGGATTTCATGGTTATCGCCCCAAGGACGGCGATGACCACAAACCAGATTACTGCAACCGTCTCCGTCGGATGCATGGAACCTCCGTGATGGTGATTGATGGATTGATGAAAGCCCCAGGGAAATGGAGGCCAAATTCGCATCTTCAGCTATGCCGATGAGTTAAAAATGAAGGGCGGTAGTAAACTAAGAATCTACGTTGTGCTTATGCGACAATTTTCCAAATCGTCTGGGAAGGGTGCATAAAAAAGCCCGCTACCCGGCGGGCTTTTCAAGCTTGCGTTCGCCACGATTCCTTGTTTGCGTTGCCTCGCGGACTCTTTCTGCTTTAACTGTTCGCATTTCGCGGCGATTCCCGGCGGAAACGGTTGAGCTGGGGACGGTGGCGGCGGGGTTCCACAGCCAAGAACAATAAATAACAGCATTTCGAGAGGATGCATAGACCACCTCCAAATCAATTGAGGATGGGAACGGTGGATAAGGAACTCTATCCTTCGGTATTCTGGCTAATAAACGTGTCTTATATATGAAGAAATTAATGATTTTTATTACCCACAATCCGATTTATTAGGTCACAAAAATGGTTTGACAGCCACAAAATAGGGCTCAAAATGGTGCGACGATAGGTCGAGTATAATTTTATCCTTAATATAATCATCAAAAATCATTTTTTATGGCAAACAAGATGGACCTAGTTGAGAAAGTTGCAAGCACCATCAGCTCCACAAAGGCAGATGCAGAGCGCGCGGTTGAGGCAGTTATCAGCGGAATCACGGAGGCGTTGAAAAAGGGTGAGGAAGTCTCAATTGCTGGCCTTGGCATTTTTGTCGCAAAAACAAGAGCCGCTCGTACTGGAAGAAACCCACGTACCGGCGCTTCAATTCAGATAAAGGCGATGCGCGTTCCAAAATTCCGCGCTTCAAAGACCCTAAAAGACGCATTGAAATAATTCAAATCAGATATCTTATGCAAAAATCCCGCGGTTGCGGGATTTTTGCCTATTGTGCGGGATGCTAGAAAAATGTCCGAGTACTGGCTTCGTTCGCTGCGCGGGATGGTCGAAACGCCGCGCGACCCTGGCTCGCCTGTTTTGCCTGCTGGCAAAACATGGCTCCGCTGTTCGATTCTCCACGCATGCAAATAAATTTGCATGCTCGTCCTCGCAATGGAATCACAAAAACAGCCGCTCTCTCAGCGGCTATTTTTGTGGCCATGTGCGGGATGGGAGAATCGAACTCCCGCCCACAGTTTGGAAAACTGTTATTCTACCATTAAACTAATCCCGCATTTCAGAGCAGTTTACATTGTTTCTAGAATTTTTCATCAAAATCATATATGCTCCCCAAATGCCGCCCCAAATTAAACCGATTCTTATAAGCATCGGCGCAATCGGAATAATTGTCGGAGCTTTTCTCACTATTATCTACGCAAGGCAAGTCGGATTCAAACCATTCCCAAAAAACCCTGGAAACGTGGCCGAAATTCCGGCTGAACTTGCAGATGATCTTCGGAGCACAGCTTCTGTTTCCGTAACCATACCAGTCTCAAATGCCACTGGTAGTGTCAACACGAAAGTAACAGACACGCAGGCAGAAGAGGCAAAAAAAACACCCATTAATAGAGAGCAGGCAGTGACATCGCCCAAGACCCCTACAAATCCGCCCGAATCACCTATCGAACAAAAAGAGGCCCAGGATAGCCGGACAATAAGCCGAATAGAAAATCCCTATCCTTTCCCCCCGAAGTCATTTGCCCTGGTGAACGAGGAGGCAAGAGCGGCAATTGTGAATATTTTCTGCGCCGCGCGCGGTGGTTCATTAAAATCAACATCAGGAACGGGCGTAATTATGGACCCTCGAGGTGTAATTCTCACTAACGCACATGTTGCGCAATATGTTCTCCTTTCAAGGGATAATCGCGTGGATTTGTCATGTGTCATGCGAGGCGGTTCACCCGCTCGCGACCTTTGGACCGCCGAGGTCCTGTATATTCCGCCAGTGTGGCTATATGAGCATGCAAAAGAAATCAAATCCGCTCGTGCAATGAGCACTGGCGAGCACGATTATGCGCTCCTCCGAATAATTGGTAGCGCAGATGAAGCCGAAATACCGATAAATTTTCCATATCTACCTATAGACACAAGAGAGGCAATCGGGTTTATCGATGATCCAATCCTTGTAGCGAGTTATCCGGCAGAATTTTTGGGAGGCATTGCATCTCAGTTCAGCCTATTTCCGGTATCATCCATCACAACTATAAAAGATTTGCTGACATTTGAATTTAATTCGGTAGATGTGCTCTCTCTTGGGGGCATAATTGCGGCGCAAAGCGGCTCTTCGGGCGGAGCCGTCGCCAATTCATGGGGCAGGCTTATCGGCGTGATAACAACAACCAGCGAAGGAACTACGACTTCGGACAGAGACTTGCGCGCATTAACATTAAGTTACATTAATCGAGATATGTCAAAGCAGACTGGGCTTGATTTGGCTGGCTTGCTGAGTGGCAACATCGCTGAACAAGCCGCGACGTTTAATTCTGCAAAATCCCCCGCACTGGTTGATTTGCTAATTGCAAATATCGAAGGACATTGAACCATTTTTCATCGGGGCGCCGAGAATCGGACTCGGTCTACTTGCTCCCAAAGCAAGCGTACTACCGGTATACTACGCCCCGTTTAAATCGCTTCGATGCTCATCGTGCAAAATTCGATGACAACCCGCGCATACCACTTCACATTTCTCAACTTCCTTCACGATACGATCAAAGCCGACCGAGCGGCAAAAACCGTCTATTGTGAATAGTTTAGTTGTCTCATTTTTATGATGAAAATCAAGCACTCGAGAATCCTTTAACCCGCACAGACTACATCCCTTTACTATCTTCAGATCGTTGAGCCACCTATGATAACGCTTTATTAGTACTTGCTTTGTAGTTCGGTAACAATCCCGACATTTGCGGCGGCGATAAGTTTTTTTCTCCGTCGTTAATGCGACACCAAATGCATCAGCAGGATAACTATTTCCACAATACAGACATCGGCTTTCAGTCACTTACGTGGCCAAGTTTAGCATTTGGACGGTAAAAGAGATACCCAAACTTTTAACAACTGCTATACGCCATAAAGGACATATTGTCCTTTAGACTAAATTTCACAGAACCTGCTCAAAATAACGGCACCGCGCCGTTCTCGTCGGCTGATCAATAATGATTCCGATTACGTCTATTTGAAATTCTCGACTATCCTTTTTGGACGCCATGTATAGCCCAGCGGTTTTTGCCAAGTTCTGCAACTTCTTGTTATGCACCATTTCCTCGGGACGATAGTCCATTTCACGTGAAATACCATGTTGTGAAACTGCTTTGACTTCAACAAAGCACACAACATTGGATTTTACTGCTATAACATCGATTTCCCCCCATTTCTGGCGAAAGTTGCGTTCAACGATTTCATAGCCTTTTTGCTTTAAGTATTGGCATGCAATATCCTCGCCCAATTTGCCTACATTCTTACTGGTGAACGACATATCAGCTGTGGGCTATGATTTCACGTGAAATACTCGGCAAGCCCCATGTTTCGAAGTAACAATATGTCTGTTATATAAAAAGGACATAAATGCAGGGCTTAGTAATACGGCTTAGATAAAGGAAGATAGCGCCTAAAGGATATGGAGTGTCTCTCTCGTATCTGTCCGATATCCACATATCCACAAAGTTTTCCACAGTTACGCAAATTGAACAAGAAAATTCAATTGGCGCACAGTCGCAAACGTACTTTTGTGTGCGGGTAGGGAGAATCGAACTCCCGTCATCTGATTGGCAACCAGATGTTCTACCATTGAACCATACCCGCGTTGCACACACGAGATTATATCGGGCAATGCGACTCTTGTCATTTTTAAATATTTAAATATCGCGTGCGAAGTACGCCGCTTGTGCTCCCGCCAGGATTCGAACCTGGAATAGCAGTTCCGAAGACTGCTGTGATATCCATTTCACCACGAGAGCGTAGGGCTATCATACAATTCTTCATCACATTCACAATGCTAGAATGCCAGAATGGAAAAGATATTACAGCAAATTCCGCTTGAAGTCTCCAAACTTCACTCAAGTCTCAGGGGTGCCGGTTTCGAAGCATATTTAGTTGGCGGCTGCGTGCGCGATCTTTTGCTCAGCCTACTACCAAAGGATTGGGATATTACTACCAATGCAACGCCGGAGCAGATTCAGTCGCTTTTTGATGAGACGTTTTATGAAAATGAATACGGGACCGTGGGCGTAGTTACTAAAAGCGATGATCCTAGGCTTAAGGTGATAGAAATTACACCCTACCGCATTGAGGGTACTTATAGCGATGCGCGGCGTCCTGATCACGTAAAGTTTAGCGATAAATTGGAGGACGATTTAAAACGTAGGGATTTTACTATAAATGCAATCGCGCTGGATCCTGTTTCGGGCCAAATGGTAGATTTGCATAACGGAAGAGAGGATCTTAAGAGTAGGCGCATCAACACTGTGGGTGATCCTTCAGAGCGCTTTAAAGAGGATGCGTTACGAATGCTCCGCGCGATTCGAATATCTGCCGAACTAGACTTTGCGATAGAAAATAAAACGGCTGAGGGAATAGCCGCAAATGCAAATCAACTTCAAAAAATATCGCGCGAGCGTATTCGCGATGAGCTGCTGCGGATACTAATGAGCCCTCGTCCAATGCAGGCTCTATATGTGGCTCAAAAGCTGGGCATATTGAAATACGTGATTCCTGAACTAAAAGAGGGGATAGGTGTTGCACAAAATCAAGCACACTCTTTTGACGTCTTTGAGCACTTGATGCGTTCTCTTCAGCATGCGGCCGACAAGAATTGGCCGCTTACCGTGCGTCTCGCTGCCTTATTACATGACATAGGCAAGCCCGCATCGCGCAGATGGTCAGACGAGAAGAAAGATTGGACATTTCACGGACATGAAGTAATCGGCGCAAAAATGGCAAAAAAAATACTTAGAGACCTCCACTTATCTACTGAAATTATTGAAACTGTTGTTGCACTTATTAGGTGGCATATGTTTTTTTCAGATCCCGATCAAGTAACCCTGTCTGCTGTACGGCGCATTATCACAAATGTAGGCACGGAACACATAAAAGAGCTCTTGAATCTAAGAATCTGTGATCGAATTGGTACCGGCCGCCCTAAGGAACAGCCTTTTCGTTTGCGCAAATATATGTCGATGGTTGATGAGGCTATGCGCGATCCGATCTCAGTGAAAATGTTGAATATAGACGGCTCAAGGTTGATAGAATTGGGGCAAGAGCCTGGAAGGCGGATAGGGTGGATCTTACATACCCTTCTCGAGGAAGTTCTAGATGATCCAAAAAAGAATAGTAGAGATTATCTTGAAAAACGTGCCGTCTATTTGATGTCATTGCCCGAATCGGATCTGCAAAAACTTGGCGAAGAGGGCAGAGACAGACGAGAAGAAGAGGATGAGGCAGCAATCGAAGAACTCCGTAAAAAGCACGGGGTAAGTGACAAGCCTGGAACCAAGAATCTGTCCAATTGAACAATAGATAAACACAAAGGCCGCTTCCATGAGCGGGCGCGCGTCATTCTTTTGGCTGACATCACTCTATTTAAGGATATCTGCCAAAGACGTGAGCCCACTGCTGGAAACGGCCTGGTTTTGTTCTGTTCCTGCTTTTTAAGGATTCGAGACTCGGGTACTTATACCTATAATTTTTGGGCGCATTGCGCCGCTTATGGTTGTAGTGTACCTGTCCGACCTCTGGCTATAAGCCACATTGCGGTTCCTTGCATGTAAGCAAGAGCGTAACCCCTGCCGAACGAAGAAAGCAACGAAAATGGAGGTTTTTCAGAACAATATAAGGATCCAATGATCCCTGGGTACAGGATACATGGCTAAAGGACATTGTAAAGGACATCCTGTGGATAAATATCCCTGTCTGCCTCCGGCAGATTGTCCTATAGAGAATCTGACGCAAAATCGAGTTCGATAGCCACCGGACAATGATCGGAACCATAAATGCTCGGGAGAATTTCGGCACTCTTCACATGCCTTAGCAACTTCCTGCTCACAAATATGTAATCAATACGCCAGCCTATGTTGCGATCGCGCGCCCTGGCAAAAGGAGTCCACCAAGTGTAATGACCCTTGCCTTTTGTGAAGTGTCTGAAGCTATCGACGAATCCCGCCGCGATTATTTTGTCGAT
>Ga0209542_10009930_pt1 | contig 17324 bp, 19 predicted proteins | sample RifCSPhighO2_01_FD_184028 | JGI IMG/M metagenome (GOLD analysis project Ga0209542, IMG submission 184028) | Soil microbial communities from Rifle, Colorado - Rifle CSP2_plank highO2_0.1 (SPAdes) (version 2) | ecosystem: Environmental > Terrestrial > Deep subsurface > Rock core/Sediment ...
TGGTTTACCATGAGCTCGTCGAGTGGTAGAGTTGGAGTAATGAGAAACGGCGACAAGATAAACAAAAAGAAGTTACTGCGCAAACAGGGTCATCTCACGAGACCACCGAGGATGGAGGGGGATGTAAAGAATGCCAAGATGAACCCAGTGCGCAAGAAGAAAAAGAAATAAACCATGAATAATTTCTTTATTAAAGGGATTCTTATAATGGCGCTTCTAGTTGGCGGGTTTTATTATCTTGTAGTGAAAGAAGGGAAGTTAGATAGACCTGTAATTACAAATTTCGAAGAATGCCGAGCGGCTGGGTATCCGGTTATGGAATCTTATCCTGAACAGTGCCGATCTTGGGATGGCACACTCTTTATTCGCGAAATAGATGAACAAGTTTACTGCACCGCTGATGCTATCGAGTGTCCCGATGGATCATACGTAGGTCGCACGGGGCCTAATTGTGAGTTCATTTGCTCAAACAACTGATTTAGAAAAGTTCTTGCTATACTAAAGCGAATGTTAGTGAGATCTAAAGTCAAGTTTGTTTTAATTGTTGCTCTGATATCTTTCTTCTTTCTCATATTGGCTCAAACTACCTTTGGCGCCACTCGTACTTGGGATGGAGGGGGTACAGATGGTACATGCGGTAATGGGGCAGGTGACGGCAACAAATGGTCTTGTGTTCTCAACTGGTCCGATGATTCAATCCCAGGATCTGGGGACATTGCTTTATTCAATAGCACCTCTATCAAAGATGCCACCATAGACACATCCTATGGCGGCACAGTAGGGGGTATCAACATAGCTTCAGGTTATGACGGGACCATAACTCAAGCAAGGAGTTTAACCACTACCAGTTCCGGCTTCACTCAAGCCGACGGGGTTTTTGTCGGCGGTTCACAAGATATTGCAGTTGTTAACACTTTCACGCTTAGTGGCGGTGATTTTACATCAACTTCAGGCACTATGACTGTAATTATAGACTTCACTATTAGTGGCACTCCGCAATTTAATGCGAACGGTGGGACAATCAGATTTCACGCAGCAGCTGACAGCACTCTCGCATGTGGCGGTGTGACATTCAGTACCATTACTTTTGCCAAACCAGGACCTACGCAAACTATTAACGTGGGAAGTGACTGCACCATCCCTCTCGGCAACAGCCCCACTTCCACCGGCACTATCGTCAACAACGGCGGCACGATTACTGTCGGCACAGGTACCTGGACTTTGCAAAGCTATACCCAGACATCTGGAACACTCACCATGACCGGAACTGTCATGGATCTGAACAACCACCTGACTCTGACTTCAGGTGTTTTCCCAGCCGGACTGGCTACACTTACAGTTGGAGGAAATTTGGATAACACTGGGAATCTGTTACCTGACAGTATAGATGTGACATTCGATACAGCGGGGGATACGACATTGGACTGTGGCGATGCAGAATTCGAGTCTTTTACTCTCAACAAAACTGCTTCTCTGATCATCAGCTCTGACTGTACTATTACAGGTGACTTCACACGTACAGACGCTATAGTAAATAATCCTGCTGTAGCAAGAACCTTCTTTGTTGGTGGCAGTTTCTCGATGAGCACTACCGATACCTTCGCCGGCTCCAACCTAACTATTGAAATGGATGGCGGTTCTGATACTACTATCACCCAAAATGCGGGAACCTTCTCAGCAAAATTAAAAATTAACAAAACTGTTGGCAAGAAAGTTACTCAAACTACTGACTTAGTTTTGGGCGGTACGCTTGAAGTTGAATCAGGCACATACGACCAAGGCGCAACCTTTGCCCTGACCACCGGTGGAGCCACTACTATTGATGCAAGTGGAACTTGGCTCAATACCGGTACTGGCGACATTACTCTGGCTGGAGACATAAGCAATTCCGGAGTCATCACCCTGGATGGTTCGGGTTCGGGTTGTGGCGGAACTAATGAGATTGTAATTTTGTCATCGGCATCTCCGACACAACGAACTTGGTCAGGTGCCGGAACTTTTACAATCTATGATGTTAATGCCTCAGATCAGGCCGGGAGCATCACCGCCCGCAGTTCCGATGATACTTCCAACAATGACTGGACTTTTTTGGCCTGTAATAATTCTCCGTCAGACCCAACTTTCTTGGCCCCCGCTTCATATGTAGATGGGTCTTGGGATAATGACAATACTCCAACGCTAACCTTTACCCTTTCCGATACCGATGGTTCTGACACCGTGAAATATACTATTCAGATAGATGACACGTCAAACTTCTCTTCGCTGGTAGTTGACTACACTTCAGCTCTGGCTGCTCAAGGTGCAGGTTCGTTTACCTTTACAGTCGGTCAAGTCGTCGGGGGAGGCACTTACACTACTGGCACAGGAGGACAAACTCTCTCTGATTCCGCGGAATATTATTGGCGGGTAAAGGCTATAGATAATTCTTCGGCTGAATCGAGCTATTCTACCGCTAACTCGGGCGCAATTGCTTTTAAAATTGATACAACGGCGCCGACGGCTGGCACCGCTTCGCTTTCTGGCATCACCACTTCTGCCATTACAGTAAGTATTGCCGGCGCCTCTGACGCGCTTTCTGGTCTTGCTACAACACCATATCTTTTCCAGAATATCACCAACAGTACCGATTCGGGACAAACCGCACTAACTTCCTGGGATAGCACAAGCCTAACTTCTGGCACCAACTATTCTTTCAGTGTCGTAGTTTCAGATGAAGCCGGCAATACTAGTACCACTGCGACAGTCTCTGATCTCACCTCTTCACCAGCAGCGAGCAATCCTACATCGAGTGGTGGAAGTAGTTCTCGTCAATTCAAAATGTTACCGTTGTACGTGGTAGCACCGATTCTGCCACTATCAGCTTATTTTCCAATATCACCACCATTCTTGGTAGAGCCTGAGGTTAATGAGCCGACAGGTTCTCCACCATCTCCATCTGAAGAATCAGAGATTCTACTGCCTACACCTACTAGTATTGGTATTGGGGAAAGAGAATGTAGAGCACAGGAGAAGAGTGATATCAGAAGACTTATACGGGCATATTTCAACGAAGCTAAGGATGAGATCATGGAAGATTGGAGAGCGGAGATTGATATTGCGCTTCTTGAATACAAACAAGCCAGATTAGATATCGATAAGGTTCCGAAAGCGATTGCAAAGGAAGAGTACAATAATAGAAAAAATACTGCTATAGAGGAGAGGAAAGAGCGCTTGATCTACGCAAAAGAGGCGAGAGACTCTACTCTAGAGCAGGTGAATGAAAATTGCATCACACCTTTTCCTATATATGATCCATTACCACCAGAAGAAGTAATTGAAGAAGAGTTTCCAGTAGTCACTGAGTATCCTGTTGAAGCTGGGATTGAAATACCTGAAACAGACGGTATTGTTGAGAGTGTAATTAGAGTAGCGATTGATGTATCGAATACTCTAGAGGTTAGCTATTATAGAAGCGCATCGCCAAGTTTTGTACTCTTCAGTTCAAACCTTCTAGACTCTGCTAGAGAGGTATCAACAGTTATTGTTAGAGAAGTATTACCACCCTCGCTTATCGTAGGCGCCTTTTCTGGAGGATTAATTGCTATCGCAGAAACGGTTTCAGTCCCAAGTGCTTTCTCATTTGCTAATCTTTTGCAACGGTTAAATATCATAGGCATCTTTCTGGGTTGGAGGAGAAGACGATACTCATGGGGAACAGTCTATGACAGCATCACCAAGCAGCCACTTGATCCAGCAATGGTAACACTCATTGACCGAAATGGCCAAGAAGTAACTTCGGCCGTAACCGACCTCGATGGCCGCTACGGCTTCTTGGTTAAACCCGGCGAATACAAAATAAAAGTGGAGAAAACCAACTACCAATTCCCGTCTAGAAGGTTAATGGGCAAGGTCAGTGATCTTATCTATGGGAATCTCTACTTCATGGATAGTTTTCTTGTAGAGCAAAATAAACCAGTGGTGAACAAAGACATTCCCATGGACCCGATCTTCCTGGATTGGAACGAAGCACAGAAATCCACTCTCGGTCTCTCAAGTTTCTATTCTCGAAACAGCATATTAATGAACAAAATTAACCGCTGGGTGGCAATAATCGGCACACTTCTTTCCCTCGGTCTTTTTGGAACAAATCCGAGCACACTCAACCTAGTGATACTACTAGGTTATGTGTTGGTCAGTATTTTCTATCTTTTCTCCAAGCCGCAGGTATATGGCAAGACTATGGATAAAAAAGGTGGCCCACTTCAGTTTGCTATGGTGAGAGTCTATCAAGCCTCTACCAATGTTGAGGTCCGCCACACAATCACTGATCATCTTGGACGATATTTCTGTCTGATTCCAAATGGGGGATACTATATAAAGATAGAAGAAAGGACTGGACCAGAATCTTTTGAACCAGTATTTACTTCAGCGATTTTTAGGGTAACGAAAGGAGTTTTGGATAGGGTTTTTATGGTGTAGCCCCGAACTTGCTTAATTGGAAACGGTGGTATGATACGGATTTTATAAGAAAAATATATAAAATATGAAAAATTTCCTGGCTTCAGTCGTTCTTGTAGTGGTTCTCCTAGTTGGAGGGATATATTATTTTGTAGTGAAGGATGGGAAGTCAAATAGTCCTGCGGGTCTTGCCACTGTCACTGTAAATGGCTATGTGCACATCGGACCGACTTGTCCGGTAGTGCAAATTGGTCGTGAGGAGGAGTGCCAAGACAGGCCGTACGCAGTTAGTATCGAAGTGCATTATCCGGATGAAAGACTGTATAAAATTATAAAGTCGAGTGCGGCAGGAACTTTCTCCATCGCTTTGCCGGTAGGGGAATATATTTTGCGACCCCAAGTGGCCAATGTTTTACCAGCTTGTGAGGAGGAGCGCATAGTAGTGGTGAAAGGCAAAACTCTGAATGTAGATATCTCTTGCGATAGCGGAATTCGTTAGATGCGAAGCCAATTGATTTTTTGATATTGTTCAGGTAGATTGCACCGAGACAGCTAGTCCCCGAAAGGGGAGAAAGGTGGATTTGTGGCTCTGAATCATCTACTCATAGCGGCACAAGTCTTTTTCGTTGACGCGATGGCGCTAGGCTGGGCTACCCGTGGAGATGAAGCGCTCGTGCCTGACATCCTTCCTGGTCACAAGTCGTTCGAGTATTCGGAAGGTCGCTTCAGACTAATCGACCGTCACTCCGCCCGTCCTCACTCGACAAGATCTTCAGGATCGATCACCATCTGGTGCGAGGGCGAAGTTGTATGGGTCATGACCTACCAAGGTAGTTACCATGGTCGTGTAATCTCGTTTCTGCAGAAGGCGCTTCGAGAGGCCTATTCCCAGAGACGGCGCTTCATCGGCGGTCGTGGTCCGAGTGTTTTCCTGGGTCAGGGTCTTGCCTACACCAACCGCGTGGAGATTCCCGACTTCGGCTACTTCAAGGGGCGAGAGGAGATCTATGATGTTGGGACCAAAGTGTCGTTGGGTTTCCACGACTACTCTGGGCTGAGCCTGATTGACTGGTGACTTGGCTCCAGAAGGGCCAGAGACGCGAGGGGCGCGCCACGAAGTGGCGCGCCCTTTAACTTACTTGCCTAATAATGGGCTGTGATATAATATCTGAATCTATGGAAGATTTTGAAAACAGAGGCTTTCTTAGGAAGCATGCCATCTGGTTGGTAATTCTTGCAGCTCTAGTCATTTTCGGCTTTCTCCTATTCAAGGGCTGGGACAAGATCGTCAATGATGAGATTGACGGTATGGTTACTATTACAGGGAATTTCGGCTGTCTTCCTCTCAAGCCAGAGGTTGAAGCCCAAGAGTCATGTACCCTCGGTGTTAGAAGCCGCGACAATTTCAACTATGCTCTCGACATTAGTCGTATTCAGGACGTTAATACCGATCTCAAAGCGGAAGATACCATCGCTGTCACTGGTACTCTCAAACCAGAAAGTGAAGTACTGTTATCAGAATGGTCCAACTATGATATCAAGGGTGTGATCTTAGTTAACACTTTACTTCGTACTCGTTAGTAAAATTTTAGTGGGCGACGGCGATACAAAGTATTTTTTTCGCGCCAGCGGCGCGCAAAGCGCGCCGCGCCTCGGCAAAGGTTGAGCCAGTAGTAATAACATCGTCTAGTACTATAATTGAAGCTCCAGATACTGAAGCAGGGTTCAATACTTTCATCGAATCGGTCAGATTCCTCAAGCGCTCACTTCTGGAACCAGTTTTGGTTTGACTCTCGGTATGGCGAAGTTTGGCCAGTTGTCTGGGCAAATATTTAAACATCTTTTCACTATCGCGCGATTTTACAGCTTGAGCCAGAAGTTCTGACTGATTCCAACCTCGTTCGAAGCGCCGTTTGTCCGAAATAGGTATTGGTATGAGTATGATTTTCTCATTGAATTCGTGTCGAATCAGATCGTAGAGAATTCCTCCAAGCTTGTCGGCTATTTTGGCATTGCCACCATACTTAAGTTCCCAGACGATTTCCTTAACCAAGGGATGTGAGTAATCGAAGAGAGCTATAATATTTTTATCAGTTAATCGCTCGGCTCTCGGCAAAGTTTTAAGTAGTGTTTCAGGAGAGAGCGCCTCGAGTTCTAAAACTTTGCGACTTTTGGGAAAGAGGAAGTCGGTAACGAGGTCTTTGATATGGAGTAAGGGGCGCATAAATAGACTATGATATTATAAAACATATGGCATTCTTTTCCTCATTTTTCAAAAAGGGCGAATCGACGGCTCTGGGCGTTGATATAGGTTCCTCGGCTATCAAGATTGTCCAGATTAAAAAGAAGAATGGTCAAGCTGTACTTGAGACGTATGGTGAATTAGCTCTAGGGCCGTATGCTGGTCTGACTATCGGTCAGGCAGTAGCTCTGCCACCAGACAAGATTGCCCAAGCCCTTGTGGATCTGATGAAAGAGAAAGAGGTTGGAGTCAGCACTAACAAATGCGGCATCTCTATTCCATCTTCTTCGTCTCTCATGTCAGTTGTTGAGATGCCAGAAGTTAGCGCCAAGCAACTTTCCGTCATGGTACCCCTTGAGGCACGCAAATATATTCCAGTACCTATTTCAGAAGTGATGCTCGACTGGTCGATTATTCCGAAAAGTGAGGTACAAGCTGAAGTACAAGAGGACGACACAACACCGGCATCACCACTGCCAATAGCCAAGATTGATGTCTTGGTTGTTGCCATACACAACGAGACTATTGCTAGGTATCAGGATATTGTCGCCAAGGCTGGTTTAGAAGCTGGCTTTTTCGAGATTGAGATATTTAGCACCATGCGCGCGGTGCTTGATGATACTCTTCGGCCAGTGATGATCATGGATATAGGTGCCGCTTCAACCAAACTTTATGTTATCGAACGTGGGATTATCCGCTCTTCTCACACTGTCAATCGAGGTTCTCAAGACATCACCACTACTATCTCCAAATCTTTAAGTATCACTCCAGAGCGCGCAGAAATAATGAAACGACAAGTGGGTCTAATGGGGGAGGACAAGAATATGACAGATGCTATTGTCTTGACCCTCGACTACATCTTCGCCGAGGTCAATAACACCATTTTGGCCTTCGAGAAGAAGTACAACAGAGCTATCGCGAAAGTGATTCTAGTCGGCGGCGGCTCGGCTCTCAAAGGTCTTTCGGAGCTGGCAAAAAGTAATTTCAAAGCGGAAGTAGTTTCGGCTGACCCTTTCAACAAAGTTTCTGCCCCAGCTTTCCTCGAGAAGATCCTTAAGGAAACTGGCCCCGAATTCGCTGTGGCTATAGGCTTAGCTCTGCGCAGGCTTGGAGAAGAGGAGTAAAGGTGCTATAATATAAATAGAAGGGGGTGATAGAAGTGACTGAAGCAATACGTCGCAAGAACTTCCTCGCTGTAGAGGGGCGATTGCTCGCAGCTGGTGAGCAGAGCCAAATCACAGCCGGGGAGTGGTTGTATCTCTACTATCAGAGCAAAGATGACCTGATAGGTGTGCAAGTGTCCAAGATGGCTTCCTTCAAAGCGCGCATTGGAGTGCGATACAAGAAGGCCAAACTACAGTCTGCAGCGATTTGAGATTGAGAGGGTCTATGCCCCACCTGTGTTAAAACGCCGAGAGGATGAGGAATCCGCTCGGCGTTTCGTCGTCTAAGAGACACCAAAGAATTTTATTGCATGTTACAATGCTTGAAAGTCTATGAAAGCTAATTTAGATTCCAACCTGACACTGGTCATCGCGCATCAGATAAAGAATTCTCTAGCGACCAATAAGTGGACAATTCGGGAGCTCTTGGACGGTAGCCAAGGAGCGCTAACTTCACCACAGAAGGATGTGGTCACTAGTATATATGAACACAACGAGCAGATTATCAAATTGATAGAGAAGATATTCCGAGCGGACAAAGAGGGTTCAAGTGCTTTGGAACTGCACAAGACCTCGGTAGATATCACGGGACTTATTCAGAAAATAGTTGATGAAACACGCACCGAAGCTATGAAGAAAAATCTGACAGTTCACCTTGATCGTCCAGACTCTTTGCCATCTGTCTATGTCGATGCTGAGAAGATCAGTTATGTATTCGAAAATATTATAGACAATGCTCTGCGCTATACCACAAGTGGTGGCACTATCCGAATAGTAATTATCAAGGACCAAGAATCGGTGGTTGTAGAGGTGACAGATAGTGGTTTGGGTATTCCTACGGCAGAACAAAGTAAGATATTCACTAAGTTTTTCAGGGCAAGCAATATGGCAGAAATAGGCCGAGAAGGTACTGGCTTAGGATTATTTATGTCTAAAAATATCATTGAACTTCATGGTGGTAAAATCTGGTTCGAGAGTCAGGAGGGCAAGGGTTCCGTTTTCAGAGTTTCTCTACCGCTTGATAAAATGATATAATAATCTTACTAATTGATTTCCATTCGATAGATGAAAGATGATACGAATAGTTTAAAAGGCAAGAAAATTCTCCTTGTGGAGGACGATTTATTTTTCTCGAAAATCATAGAAAGCAAGTTGTATCACACCGGTTGCGACTTTGTCCATGCTAAGGACGGTGAGACGTCGTTTATTTTATTAGAAAAAGAAGTGCCCGACGTCATTATTCTGGACATACTTCTTCCGGGTGGTATAGATGGTTTTGGCGTTTTGGAGAAAATCAAAGCAGATGAGAAGTTGAAACATATTCCCGTCGTCATATTGTCGAACCTGGGGCAAGTAAGTGATGTCGAAAAGGGGATGAGTCTGGGTGCGTTTCGCTACATAGTGAAGGCTTCAATTATCCCAGATGAGATAATTCCCCATCTAGTATCGGCCATTAATTCTACGGTGAAATGATTTGGTGGGGGGAGTTATAAACACTTGTTGTTTCGGTTGGCTCATTTCTATCGTATAATTAAAAGGAATGGACCCAAAATTTCAATCGTCCTTTATTCCTAAAGGTCCTACCACTTCTTTTGCCCCAGGGGCTGTGATGGGCCAGAAGGTCCAAGAGAAGAGCCTCCTCTCTTTCTTGGCTATTATTATTTTCACTATTGCAATCCTTTTGGCATTAGGAGTCTTCGGATACAAGTTTTATCTCAAGTATCGTATCGATCAAATGGGGACTGATCTAGAAACAGCCCGAGCCACCCTCAATCAAGAAACCATTACCGAACTCACTCGTCTCGATAACCGTATGAAGTCGGTCCAAACCTTACTCGCTCGGCATCATGTCCTGACTCCTCTGTTTGCGTTTCTAGAAGTCTCTACCCCCAAGACAGTGCGTTTCAACTCCTTCCAATATACAACGAGCGAGAGAGGTCTTGAAATTTCCATGGAGGGCGAAGCTAGGGGGTACGCAGCCCTGGCATTCCTCGCCGACAGTTTCAGTCGAAGCGAAAATTTTAAAGATGTTATTTTCTCTGATCTCAACCTCGATGAGAAGGGGGATGTTAAATTCTCATTCAGTGCCATAGTTGATACGAAGTTCCTGTCGTATCAAAGAGAGATTGAAAATATTGGTCTCCCAGCCGTGGCTACTTCAACAGCCACTTCAACCCAAAACTAAAATGAAGAACAACACTGCTATAATCTTACTTCTTCTCTCTGTCGGAATTTCCTACACCTTCACCAATGGTCAGTATCAAGATGTGAAGGAACTACAAGCTCTTTCCAACAAATACTCGGAAACTCTCCAGAATGCTGCGGCTATCGTAGAGTTGAGAGACAGACTACTTGTCACTTACGAATCATTACCTCAATCGGATATTGAGCGCATCGGGAAAGCTTTACCTGACAAGATGGACACTGTGCGATTGGCGCTTGATCTCGATGGCATAGCTTCGCGTTATGGCGTTACTATCAAGAGTATTCAAACATCGATTACAGCAAGTTCTGATCCGAATTCTATAGTTCTGCCAGAAAATGCCGGAGTCTATGATAAAGCTACAGTCTCTTTCAACTTTGTTTCAAATTATGGAAATTTCACCAAGTTGGTCACCGATTTGGAGAAGAACTTACGTATTATGGATATCAAAACCGTATCATTCCAAGCAGCCGAATCGGGTCTTTATGAGCATCGTGTATCAGTAGAGACATACTGGCTCAAATAAAAGTATGAAAACACTTACGAAAAACAAAGGAATATTACTCTCGGCGGTACTCATCATCTTGCTTATGTTCGCGTACAGCATGTTCTTCGACTCGGGGGCTTTGCCTATACCATCTGAAGTCACGGCGTCGAGTATTGGAGAAGACCTTATCAAAACACATACAGAATTACAGCAAGTAACTCTGGATCAATCACTCTTTACCACTCCGGGCTATCTTTTACTCATAGATTTCAGCACCACTATCCCGGTACAGCCAACCGGTAGGCCTAATCCTTTCAATGTCATTGGCCGAGACTAATAACAATGAAGAGTACAGCGACGAACAAAAAGCCGACTCCAAATATTCCGACGAGGAGTCTCAAAGATATAGAAATTTCTGGCAAGATTCTTGAGTATATACCACAGGAGTCAGCCGAGCATTACCAAATAGTGCCCATAGGTGTGAAGGATGGTGTCCTTGAAGTGGGGGCCATAGACCCCAATGATTTGGAAGCTCGCGATGCACTCAATTTCATTTCCTCGCGCATCAGCATGCCTTATAAACTGTTTCTCATAAGCTCTAATGACTTTGGGTTAATGCTTGAAAAATACAAGGGTCTTTCTGTAGAAGTGACCAAAGCACTTTCTGAACTAGAGTCGGAACTGTCAGCCAGTATTTCTGCAGAAGTAGAGGCGAAGGAGGGTGAGTCGAAAGAATCTAAAGAATCTAAAGAATCTCAGGAAGCCAAGATAGTAGAGGATGCCCCAGTCACCAAGATCGTCGCCACCATCTTAAGTTACGCTTCAGATGGCAAAGCTTCCGACGTTCATATAGAGCCAACTCACGACAACGTTCGCGTTCGTTTCCGCATAGACGGCCAACTCAATACTTCTCTTCTACTACCTACCAAAGTGCATTCATCGGTGGTAGCTCGTATCAAGATTCTTTCCAATATGCGTTTGGATGAGAAGCGTAAGCCTCAAGACGGACGTTTCTCCGCCAAGATCGGAGACAAGAGGATCGACTTCCGTGTCTCCACCTTCCCAACTTACTATGGCGAGAAGGTGGTGATGCGTATCTTAGATCAATCTCAAGGTTTGAAAACACTAGACAGTCTAGGTTTCTCGGAAAAGAATTTGAAAACGATCAGAGAAGCTCTGGATCGCCCGTACGGTCTCATCCTCATGACTGGTCCGACCGGTTCTGGAAAGTCCACCACTCTTTATGCCATGCTTAATGAGGTAGACAAAGATCACTTAAACGTCTTGTCTCTTGAAGATCCAGTGGAATACAGTATGGACGGAGTCTCGCAGTCCCAGATTCACCCAGAGATAGATTACACCTTCGCCACTGGTTTGCGCACGACCTTGCGCCAGGATCCAGACATTATCATGGTGGGGGAGATTAGAGATAAGGAAACGGCTCAACTGGCTATCCAAGCAGCCCTCACTGGACACCTCGTATTCTCCACCCTCCATACCAATAGTGCTGTTGGGGCTATCCCACGTCTCATAGATATGGGGGTGGATCCCTACCTCATAGCTCCAACTCTCGTCCTTGCCATGGCTCAGAGATTAGTACGTAGGCTCTGTCCTGGAGGTGGCAAACCTATCCCCGTTGAGGACTCTATCAAGTTAATGATTGATAAAGAATTTGAGGATTTGCCTCTAGAGTTCAAGAGACAAATTACTTTCGGCAAAGAGGTTTACGGTATTGCTCCAACGCCAGAATGTCTCAATGGCACCTCTGGGCGTATGGCGGTTGTGGAAGTGCTCTCTATGGATAAAAATATTGAAGAAATTATTCTCAAAAATCCGACAGAGCCCGCAATCTATCAAGCGGCCCGGGCCAAAGGTATGATTTCTATGAAAGAGGACGCGATTCTCAAGGCTTTCCAGAGAGATATTCCGTTTGAAGAGGTTAGTACGCTATAATATAAGAATGAATAAAACGTACACAGTCCTTATAGTAGATGATGACAAATTTCTCCTCGACATGTATCGAAAGAAGTTTGAGCAAGATGGAGCAACAGTAGAGGTGGCTACTAATCCTGACGAGGCCCTGGCCAAACTGCGTGGTGGTGCTAAGCCTGATATCTTAATTCTCGATATAATTATGCCGAGTATGGACGGAGTTGAACTCTTGGCCACGATTCGCAAAGAGAAGTTGAGTCCTGATTCAGTGGTTATCATGCTCACCAATGAAAGTGATCCCGATAAGATCGAGAAAGCGAAAAAGCTTGGAATCAAAGGCTACATCGTCAAGGCCACACGTATCCCAACAGAGGTAGTTGAAGAGGCTGTGAAGATTGCTAATTTGAAAACTAAAAATTAATTTTTATGTCTACTACTCATACCAAACTTTTGGACGAATTGGTCGAGATTGCCGTCAAGGAAGGGGCTTCGGACATTCATCTTTCTGAAGGTCGTCCGGCAGTAATCCGAGTTTCGGGTTTTCTCATCCCTCTAGCCAAGATTCCTGTTCTCTCGAGGGAAGATGTAGACAGTTTTCTTTCCGTTCTACTTTCTCCTCCAAGTCGGAAAGAGTTTGATGAGAAGAGGGAGACCGACTTCGCCTATAGCCATCTCGGTTCAAGACGCTTCCGTTGCAACGTTTTCCTTTCTCTTGGTAAGGTCAGCATAGCTATGAGGCTAGTGCCAGACGAGATCGAAAGTTTCAGCGCACTCAATCTACCACCTATCCTCGAATCTTTCTCGAGGAGTCAACAAGGCTTTTTTCTGGTAGTGGGTCCGACAGGGGTAGGTAAGTCAACCACTCTAGCGGCTATGATAGAGACTATCAATCTGGAACGACTTGAACACGTTATTACTATCGAGGACCCTATTGAATACGTTTTCAAGCCCAAGAAAGCTATCATCAACCAGCGCGAAGTGAAGCTTGACACCCCTGATTTCCACTCCGCTCTTCAAGGTATCTTTCGTCAGGATGCAGACATAGTAATGATCGGCGAGATGCGCGATCCAGAGACCATGTCTGTGGCAGTCACTGCTGCCGAGACTGGCCACTTAGTACTCTCAACTTTACATACCAATACGGCAGCCCAGACTATTGACCGTGTCATCGATGTTTTCCCAGCCAGTCAGCAGACCCAAATTCGCATTCAATTGGCGTCGTCTCTGTTAGGTATTTTCTCCCAACGTCTTATTCCGCGTATTTCTGGTGGACTTCTCCCTGCTTATGAACTTCTGATCAATAACAACGCTATCGCTAATCTTATTCGCGAGAAACGTACTCATGAGATCAGTTCTGTCATAGAGACCAGTTCCGAAGAGGGCATGATCGACCTCAACAGGTCTCTGGCCGAGCTGGTGAGGAAGGGTGAGATAACTGCAGAAAATGCCTTCAAGTTTTCTTCTAGTCCGAAGACACTTGAACGCATGATTTAAAACCATGCTTTTTAATTACAAAGCTCTTGAGAATTCTGGGAAACATACGGCCGGCTCGATAGAGGCGGTTACTATCGACGTGGCTATCGGCTCTCTGCAGAGGCGTGGTCTTATCATCGCCGAGATCGAGCCGGCCGAGAAAGAGCCGTGGTTCGCGAAATTTTCTTTCGGTAGTGGTGTGTCACATAAGGATATTGTGATGCTCTCACGACAGATGGCCACACTCTTCGAGGCGCAAGTCTCTGCTCTCAAGATTTTCACCCTTCTCTCAACAGAAATAGAGAATACCACCCTTAAAAAAAGTCTAGAGCAAGTCACATCAGATCTTCAGGCAGGCAGTACTATTTCTAAATCTCTGGCCAAGCACCCGTCCATTTTTTCTGACTTTTACGTCAATATGGTTAAGTCTGGCGAAGAGACAGGTAAATTGAATGAAGTCTTCAACTACCTAGCTGATTATCTTGACCGTAATTATGAAGTCATCTCGAAAACTAGAAATGCCTTAATTTATCCGAGCTTTGTCATGACTGTCTTTATTGCTGTTATGATACTAATGTTCACTTTTATCATTCCGAAAATAAGCGCCATTATTCTAGATTCTGGACAAGCAGTCCCTATTTACACCAAGATAGTCTTTGGTATTAGTGATTTTTTCATCAATTATGGCTTCATTCTCCTAGGATTACTGGTAGTTGTTGGATTTTTCTTGGTGCGTTATGTTCGCACTGACGAAGGTAAAAGGTCTTTAGCTAGCTTCAAGTTAAGTATTCCTTACGTAGGCAATCTTTATAGGAAACTCTACCTTTCAGTCATCGCCGACAATATGAATACTATGGTCCTTTCCGGCATTCCTATGGTTAAAGCTATTGAGGTCACTGCTTCGGTAGTAGGTAACCACGTTTATCGACAGATTCTTGAAGAGAGTCTGGTGGCAGTTAGGGGTGGTAGCTCTTTCTCGCAATCACTCTCGCAGTATGAGGAGATTCCCAATATGCTTGTTCAGATGATAAAGATAGGGGAGGAATCTGGTGAACTGGGCTCAATTTTGGGCACTATGGCCCATTTCTACCAAAGAGAGGTGATCAACGCCGTCGATACCTTGGTGAGCCTAATTGAGCCTGTCATGATTGTCCTACTTGGTATTGGTGTTGGTATTCTTCTGGCTTCGGTACTTATCCCCATATACGATATTGCTAACTCTGCCGGTTTATAGAGTATAATGGACTTATCACTCTAAATCGGTGATTTATAAACTTATAGATAAAATCGTTAAAGTCACATTATGAGCAAAAGAAATAAAGGTTTTACCCTCATCGAACTTCTGGTGGTTATTGCCATCATCGGTATTCTCTCGTCGGTGGTCCTTGCCTCTCTCAATACCGCCAGAGGTAAGGGTTCTGATGCTGCGGTCAAGGCTACCATGGCCAATGCTCGTGCCCAGGCAGAGCTATATTATGATAGTAATACCCAGAGTTACCTAGGGGTTTGTGCTGCTGCTGGAACGGCTGTACCAGGTGGTGTCGCCACTATTCTTGCTGGTGCAGTTACCAATAGCAATGACGCGAATGCAGCTGTCGATAACGTGAATACTACAGCGACTGGTGCCACGGTGGCTGTATGCCACGATATTGCAGGAAAGTGGGCAGCAGAAATGCCTTTCAAGAGCAATGGTGGTACCACCTTCTATTGTGTTGACTATTCTGGTAAGAGTCAAACTAACGCAGCTGTTGGGCTTGCCGCTTCTGATTACGATTGTTAATCTACCTGTCTGAACTTGTACCCATACTGTTGATAATTCAAAGTCGCCTTTCCCAGGCGATTTTGTTATAATTCGAGTTGTAACTGTTTAATAACTATGACCAATATGACAAAAGGCTTTACCCTCATCGAACTTCTAGTAGTGATAGCTATCATTGGTGTCCTTTCGTCGATAGTCTTTGCTTCTCTTAATAGTGCTAGAAACAAAGGTTACGATGCTGCGGTCAAGTCAGGTCTAGCTAATTCTCGTTCTCAAGCGGAGCTTTATTATAATAATAACCTAAACTATAATACGGTTTGTACTGCTGGGACTGATAACATTTCCGCGGTTCTTCTAGGTGCAGTCAAGAATAGTGGGGATACTGATCAGATTGTAGCTAACGATAACATTTCTGCTGCTGGTTTCGCTGTCTGCAATGATTCTCTCAATAACTGGGCATCAGAAATGCCCCTCAAGACTACTGGTTACTATTGCGTTGACTCGGCTGGCAAGAGCCAATTCAACGCAGGTCCTGGACTGCTAGCTGGGGGAGATTATGGTTGTTAATTAAAATTATTTAAAGTTATGATTCATAAACAAAGGGGGTTCACTCTCATCGAACTTCTAGTAGTAATCGCTATTATCGGTGTCCTTTCGTCGATAGTGCTCGCGTCTCTTAATACAGCAAGATCCAAGGGTGCTGATGCCAAGACTAAGGCCCAACTTTCTGGCATACGAGGTGCGGCGGAGATTTATTATGATACAAATCATCACTACGGTACTGTCGCTTCCAACTCGTGTACCGATGTGGTACCGGACTTCTTCGAAGATACTAGTTCTAATATGATGCAATACACTAATCAGGCCAATTATCCTACAGGTGCTATTATCTCGTGCCACACAGACGGTAATGCGTATGCAATTTCGGCCTTGCTTTTAAGTGCTAGTGGGGCCTGGTGTGTCGATAGTACAGGTGTCTCTAAGCAAGTAGTCGCTAACTTGGGAGTTGGGGAAGTGGCATGTCCGTAGTCATTCTTTTCGTCTTAGGCACTCTTGTCGGTAGTTTTCTCAATGTTGTCGGGACTAGGTGGGGTTCTGGGCGCACTATTCTTGGGAGGTCATCTTGTCCTCACTGCAATAAGACCCTTAAGTGGTGGGAACTTGTACCAATATTTAGTTTTCTTATTCAGAAAGGTAGATGTAGAAGTTGTGGGAAGAAAATATCTTATCAGTATCCGATAATAGAAATATGGACCGGACTCATATTTCTATCAATTTACAATTTACAATTTACAATTTACAAAGAATTCAACACATTGTTCATTGTTCATTGTGCATTGTTACTTGTGGTTTTCTCAATTTATGTTGTCATTACAATTTATGATTTTCACCACAAAATTATTCCCGACGGGTTGGTTTACACTTCTATTTTCTTGAGTATTCTCGTTCCATTATTCATTATTCATTATTCATTACTAGATTGGCTTACTGGTCCTATCATTTTCCTCTTCTTTGCGGCCATATGGCTTTTAAGCCGTGGGAGGGCAATGGGTTTCGGTGATGCTAAGCTTGGGCTATCTATCGGCCTACTCCTAGGTGCTGCACAAGGTCTTTCTGCTATCATTTTG
>Ga0209542_10009931_pt1 | contig 17323 bp, 21 predicted proteins | sample RifCSPhighO2_01_FD_184028 | JGI IMG/M metagenome (GOLD analysis project Ga0209542, IMG submission 184028) | Soil microbial communities from Rifle, Colorado - Rifle CSP2_plank highO2_0.1 (SPAdes) (version 2) | ecosystem: Environmental > Terrestrial > Deep subsurface > Rock core/Sediment ...
AATGCCAGTATCTTCGTTCTGTTCTTTGCCGCTTCGGTGATCATATACCGAAAGCGTACCGCTCTGTTCCATGTGCTCAAAAAGCCCTTGGTGCCTCTAAATCTGTTGAATTGCCGCATGTTCCTTGTCTACCAAGGAGTGCAATATGTTAGTGGCCTTATGCAGTACCCGGTGTGTGGATAGAAAACGCCCCCCAGTTGTTACGCCGGGGGGCGGGATTGCTTGTTAGGAAGGGCTACTTCTTTTTGGGCTGTGCCAGATGCTTCTGGAGCAGACCGATGAGCCGCACCGGAGAGAGCGACGTCGCGCGGACGCCCACGTACTGCGGGCCGCCGTTGATGAGTGTCGCCTGCCTCTCCTGATAGTACCAGCGGCCGGGTTCCTTCTCCGCCAACTCCTTGGACATGGTGGAGAGGTTGAGCCCGAGCGTGGTGATCACCGTGTTACCGGCACTCCCCACGATCATCCGGATGGCGTAGCGGCCACTGCGGATGACGGCGCCGGAGAGGAAGCGGTCGTCGGTCCGGACGACCACGCCCCGCTTGCCGCCTGCGGTGAACTCGTGCGGCTTGAGGTCCAGCTTGTCGAAGGCCTCCTTGGCCTCCGCGTACTTTTGCTGGAGCTTGTCCGCCCCGTCGGTCCAAAAGGCGATCTTCTGCCTGATGTCGCTGGGGGTCTCGCCGAGGATCCAGAGATCCCGGAGATACCGCCCGAGCGTCAACGGAGCGTTGTCGCACCCTTTGAACTTTTCGACGAGGTCGGCAAGCACTTCATCGAGCCCTTCCACACTTTGATGGACTTCGCCATCTTCCACGCGGACGTAGGCCTCGACTACCTCGACGGTCTTTGTGATGACCTCGATGTGGTGCGCTTCGGCGTCGCTCAGTTCGTACATCTCGCGCAGCATGCGCGCGACAGCGTACGGCCTTTTCTTAAGGCTTCCATGCTTGTTGTTGTGATTGATCATCTCAACAACCTTGCCGATGCCGTCGTCGCCGAGTTCGATGCCGAACTCTTTGACAACAAACTCGCAGGCCGAACGGACCTTCGCGATGTGGTATTTGCGGTCGCCGGCATCGAGAGGATAGAGGTGCTCGTCGCGCCAGCGCGCAAAATCTTCCGGGGCGCACTCGTTGCGCTTCCAGTAGGTGATCGTTTCGATCGGAAGATCATTCCGACCTTGCAAAATCATGAGTGCCACGATTTTGTCGATCGGCGGCTTGTACGGCATAACGACGCCGACAAAGCTGAGCGGACCGGTCTTGGGTTGCACGAGCGCCAGATGAGTCTTAGCCATTTGGTAGCCCTTTCCTAACGTTGTTTCGATGTAGTTTAGCCCGGAACTTGGACTGCTACCAGTTTAGCATATTTGACAACAAAAGTCAAGTGCTTTGGCTTGTTTCCACTTTAGCCTTAGAATAAGCCTCATATGCGCCAGTCACAGCTATTTACTAAAACGCGACGCGAGGCTCCTTCCGACGAGGTTTCTAAAAACGCGCAGCTGCTTATCCGCGCGGGGTTTGTGCACAAGGAAATGGCGGGCGTGTACGCGTACTTGCCGCTGGGCCTGCGCGTGCTCAACAAGGTCATCGGTGTCATCCGCGACGAGATGAACAAAGTGGGCGGGCAGGAGCTTCTGCTCACCGCGCTGCAGGACCCGGCCGTGTGGCAGAAGTCCGGCCGCTGGAGCGACGAGGTCAACGACGTGTGGTTTAAGACGATGCTCAAGTCGGGGAGCGAGCTCGGGCTCGCCAACACGCACGAAGAGCCGCTGACCGCGCTGATGCGCAACCACGTCTCTTCGTACAAAGACCTGCCGAAGTACGTCTATCAATTCCAGACAAAATTCCGCAACGAGCTGCGCGCCAAGTCGGGCATTATGCGCTCGCGCGAGTTTATCATGAAGGACCTCTACTCGTTTTCGCGCACGGAAGAAGAGTTCAGGACCTTTTACGAAGCCGCGGCGCAAGCGTATATGAACATATTTGCGCGCGTGGGGCTCGGGTCAAAGACCTACCGCACTTTTGCGAGCGGAGGCTCGTTTTCCAAATTCAGCGACGAGTTCCAGACCGTGTGCGATGCGGGCGAGGACACCATCTACATCCACGAGGGCCGCAGGCTGGGTGTCAACAAAGAGGTCTGCGATGACGCGACGCTTAGCGAGCTCGGGCTTCGCAAAGAAGACTTGCGCGAGGAAAAAGCAATAGAGGTCGGCAACATCTTTCCGCTTGGGACTAAGTACTCCGCGGCGCTCGGACTCAACTACAAAAACGAAGCGGGTGCGGAAGTGCCGGTGGTGATGGGCTCCTACGGCATCGGCCCCGGGCGCTTGATGGGCACCGTGGTGGAGGTGCTTTGCGACGAAAAGGGCATGGTCTGGCCGGGCGAGATAGCGCCCTTTGCCGTGCACGTGGTGCAGTTGGGCGATAACGAAGACGTAAAAAAGGAGGCCGAGGAGCTGTACCGCGCGCTCACCGAGGCCGGCGTGGAGGCGCTGTACGACGACCGCGATGCTCGCGCGGGGGAAAAGTTTGCCGACAGCGACCTTATCGGCATCCCGCTGCGCGTGGTCGTGTCGCAAAAGACGCTCACCGAAGGAAAGTTTGAGTGCGCCGAGCGCGCCTCGGGCAGCACGCACCATCGCTCATTGTCAGAGTTGCTCGGCCACGCACCCTCATGATCGGCCGGCTTAAAAAGAAGTTTCTTCCGCTGCTCTCCAACGACATCGGCGTCGATTTGGGCACGGCCAATACGCTGGTGTACCTGCGCGGCAAAGGCATCGTCGTCACCGAGCCCTCGGTGGTGGCGGTCAACCAAAAAACCGGCCAGGTGGTCGCGGTGGGCACCGCCGCCAAAGCCATGCTCGGCCGCACGCCCGGACACCTGGTGGCGGTCAAGCCGCTGGTGGACGGCGTGGTGTCGGACTTTGAGGCGACCGAGGAGATGCTGGCGTATCTCATAAACCGGGCGCAGGGCGTGCAAAAAAAGATGCTGGGGCCCCGCGTCGTCATCGGGGTGCCGAGCGGCATCACCAACGTCGAGATACGCGCGGTCAAAGACGCGGCGCAGAACGCCGGCGCGCGCGAGGTGCACATTATCGAGGAGCCCATCGCGGCGGCGCTGGGTGTGCGCCTGCCCATCCGCGAGGCGGTGGGCTCGATGGTAGTGGACATCGGCGGCGGCAACACGGACATCGCGGTATTAAGCCTCGGCGGCATCGTCCGCTCAAAAAACCTGGCGCTGGCCGGCGAAAAGTTAAATCAGGACATCATCGCGTACGTGCGCTCCGAGTTTAAAATTTTGATAGGGGAGAAGACCGCCGAGGCGGTCAAAATCGCCATCGGCTCGGTGTCGGAGGGCGCGGGGCAGCTGGAGGCGCCCATCCGCGGACGCGACCTTATTACCGGCCTGCCGCGCGAGGTGATGCTCACCGACTCCGACATACGCGAGGCGATATCGCAGTCGATAGACACGCTGGTTGATTCGGTGCGCGAGGTGCTGGAGACCACGCCGCCGGAAATTTTATCCGACATCATGCGCGGCGGGATAGTGCTGGTCGGCGGCGGAGCGCTGCTGGGCGGCCTCGACGCGCTCTTGGAGGAGTGGCTCAAGGTGCCGGTGGTCGTCGCGGAGGACCCACTGACCGCCGTGGCGCGCGGCACGGGGGTCATTTTGGAAAACTTTGAGCTACACCGCGACATGCTGACCGACGACGATGATACAAAATAGCCCATTCGACAAATTTAAAGCGCGACGGACGCATACGCAGCTCCGGACGCGCCGTATGCAACTCCTGGCGCTCGCGGGCGTACTGCTGGTGGTGGGCGCAGTAGCGCTGTGGCGCGCGCCGCTCTCCGGCGCGCTGTGGCAGGTACTGCGCCCGGTGGTGCAGATGCGCTTCGGCGGCACCGCCGGCGACGCAAACGCCTCCTCCGCCGCGGCGCTCGCGGACCGCGACGCGCTGTATGCGGAAAATCTTGATTTGAAAAAACGCCTCGGCCGCGAGGTGCGGGCCGCGCGCGTGCTGGCGAGCGTACTTTTGCGGCCGCCCATGACGCCATACGACACGCTGATGATCGATGCCGGAAGCGCCGAGGGCGTCGCCACCGGCGACGTTGTGTCTGCGGGCGGCACCGCGCTCATAGGCGCCGTCAGCGAGGTGTACGCCCGCTCGGCGCGGGTGGCGCTCTTTTCCGCGCCGGGCGAGTCCTACGACGCGCTGTTAAGAGGCGCCATACCCGTCAAAGTCGAGGGCCAGGGCGGCGGCTCGATGCAAGCGCGAGTGCCCTCCGGCACCGCCGTGGCGGCCGGCGACGCGGTGGTCCTGCCGGGCATCGCCGGCGGTATGACGGCAACGGTGTCCCATGTCGAGCGCGCGCCGAGCGAGTCGTTTGTTACACTGTATATGCGGCTTCCGGCGAATATATTTACACTCCGGTACGTCGAAGTGTGGAAGCAAAACACGCCATGACCCAAAGCAGCCGATGGATATACGCAGTAACCTTCCTCCTCGCGGCGACGGGGTTTCTGCTCCCGTTTTGGCCGCTCTCGGTGCTGGGGATTCTGCTCTGTGCGCTCTCGGGGCGGTGGCTCTTTGCGGTTGCGGTCGGCCTCTTGTTTGATATCGCGCTGGGGGCACCCACGGGCACGGCGCATCTGCTGTACTTCCCCTACACGGTACTCGCACTTGTTGCCGCTCTGGCGCGCATACTCGGCGGCAGCTACTTTTTGGACAAAACCCCGCAGGAAACGCTGTGAGCTACTACTGTGGATATGCAAACAGTATCGTGAATAAAAACTTGTACAATAATCAGACCCGTGTCTGAAAACCGTACAACTTTTAAATACCGCTCCGGCCGCCGGCCGGTGATGTCCTCAAGGAGGCACGGCTCTCTTGCCGGGAAGAAGCTCATGCTAGCCATCCTTAGGCTGTTGGTTACCGGCGGGATATTGCTTATTGACTTAGGTACTCGGGATTCGGGTGTTCGTCGGCTGTTGAAGGAGTTTTCGAAGGCGGATTCTTCGGCGGAGCGCATCAAGATTGTACGCAAGTTGCGCGAAATGGTTCGTACCGGTTTGCTTGTTAAGACCTCAAACGGGTATGTTCCGGGGAAAAAGGGAAGAGAGGCGCTTAACGAAGAGGAGGTGTGGGCGCTCACTATCCCGCGACAGGAGAAATGGGACGGCAGGTGGCGGATGGTGTTATACGATGTCCCTGTTAGAAAAAGACGGCAGCGGAACGCGCTTCGGATGCGGCTTCAAGAGCTTGGGCTAGTTATGTACCAAGCGTCTGTGTGGGTATACCCGTATCCGCTTGAGAAGCCCGTCCGCGCTATCGCGGAATTTTATGGCATCTCGGATTGCGTACTCTTTGCGATTGCCGAGCGGCTCAATGGCGAGAAACATCTCCGGGCCCATTTCGATCTGTAACTTCTCAATATAAAAGTTGTACAAGAATCGGACACGGGTCTAAAAGATGTACAAGTTTTTTTAGACTGGAGTTCAGAAAAGAAAAACGCCAGCAGGGTGCTGGCGGCGGGGCTTCAGGATTCCAGAGGCGGCGGGGAGGGGGTGGGGAGAGGGACCGGCTCGCTTTTTGTATCGGCAGCCGGGGTCCACGCCTCAAGTTTTTTTCGCAGTCCGCCAAGCACGCTCAAGCGGTGGATCATTTCTTCGAGCGTTTTGCGTTGAGGTTCAGCGACAGAGTCAATCAAATCAATCACTTCTTTTATTTCGGTACGGATATGCTCCAACTGACCCAGTTTTTCGACAGAAGGGACAACAACAACGTTTCCCTCGACCAAAATCGTTACACAGAGTCCGACGCATTCATCACAAATGAAGACGGTCGGGCCGGCGATGAGCTTTTGAACATCGTGCTGCGACTTACCGCAAAATGAGCAGTACAGGGTATTTTTGGCAACCTGTGGCTCGTCAACCATTACTTCCTCCAGGGTTTAGTCAAGAACCTTTACTGCACAGCACAATAACAAAGATATCTTTTTTGTCAAAAGGGAGTGCGGGCGCGTATACTCAACGCTATGAAGAAACGGCGGAGGCAGGAGATAGACCCCGACGAGATATTGATTGACGCGGCTAATGTCGCCGAGTTTGATACCGACCAGTTTGAGGGGCGCATCGAGCGGCCGCTGTCGCGCCGGTCGTTTGTCGTGGCGGGCGGCGTGTTTGTGCTCGGCGCGCTCTTGCTCTTGCTGCGCGCGGGAGACCTCCAGATTGTGCACGGGACGGCCTATGCCAAGCAGGCGCGGGAAAACCAGCTGGAGCAAAAGGTCATCTTTGCCGACCGCGGCATGATAGAAGACCGCGCGGGCCGCCGCCTGGCGTGGAACGACCGCCTGCCTGCGCAGGCAGGCGCCGGTGTTGCCGACGACCTGTCTGCATACCAGGCAGGCTTTGCCTCGCGGGTGTACGCGGCGTCGCGCGGCATCGGCCACGTACTGGGGTACGTAAAGCCGCCCGCCAAGGACTCCTCCGGATTTTATTACCGCGACTCGTACGTGGGAGTGGACGGCGCGGAAAAGGCCTTCGACGGGCTGCTCCGCGGAGAAAACGGGCTCACGCTCGCCGAGACCGATGCGCGCGGCACGCTGGTGTCATCATCGGCGGTCCGTCCGCCGCAGGCCGGAGCCAAGCTTACGCTCTCGATAGATGCAAAGGTGAGCGAGGGGCTGTACGACTCGCTGGCAACGCACGCGCGCGACGCGCGCGCAGTAGGCGCCGCCGGCATTATTATGAACGTGCGCACAGGGGAGCTCCTGGCGCTCACGAGCTATCCGGAATACTCGCCGCAGGCGCTGCTCGGGGGCGACCGCGCCACCATCAACGCGTACAATGCCGACAAACGGCTGCCGTTCCTCAACCGCGCGACCGACGGGCTCTACGCGCCGGGCTCTATCGTCAAACCTTTGATAGCCGCGGCCGCTATAGCCGAGGGCGTCATCGATGAGTACAAGCAGATACTCTCCACCGGCAAACTGGTGGTCCCCAATCCGTACAACCCGGACCAGCCGACGGTGTTTAAAGACTGGCGCGTCAACGGGTGGACCGACGCCCGCAGAGCCATCGCCGTGTCCTCCGACGTTTATTTTTATCAAGTGGGCGGCGGGTTTGAGGACCAGCCGGGCCTGGGCATCGCCCGCATCGACTCCTACTTAAAAATGTTCGGGTTCGGGAGCGACGCGGGACTCCAGGGCTTTTCCGAGGCGGGGGGCACTATCCCGACCCCGGAGTGGAAGGCGGCGACCTTTCCCGACGACCCGGCGTGGCGTTTGGGCAATACCTACCACACCGCGATAGGGCAGTACGGCGTGCAGGTGACGCCGCTGCAGGCGGTGCGCATGACGGCGGCGATAGCCAACGGCGGGACGCTCCTGACCCCCTCGCTTACGGCAAGCAGCTCGCCGCGGGGGACAACACTTTCCATCGATGCGCACGCACTGCAGGTGTCGCGCGAGGGGATGCGGCTCGGCGTCACGAGCGGCATCGCCACGGCAATCAATTTTTCTTTCGTGCACGTGGCCGCCAAGACCGGCACCGCGCAGGTGGGGATGCGTAATGAAAGTCAGAACGCGTGGATGGTGGGCTTTTGGCCGTACGAGAATCCGCGCTACGCGTACGCGGTGGTGCTGGAAAAGATGCCCGCCGGAGTACAGATAGGCGGCTCGGTAGTGATGAGCGATTTCTTTACTTTTATGGAAGCCAACGCGCCGGAGTACCTTCAAGGACTTTGACTTCTTTCCGAATATAAGTAAACTTACTCCGACTAGTGGCTAATGGCTAATTCCTAAATTCTAACTTCATGTCCGGAGAACTTATTTCGCAGGAAAAATTCGAGGAGCTTACCCGCGAACTTGAGGAGTTGCGCACGGTGCGCCGCCGCGAGGTGGCGGAACAGCTTGAGTACGCGCGCTCGTTGGGCGACCTGTCCGAAAACGCCGAGTACCAGGAGGCCCGCGAGATGCAGGGCGCGGTAGAGGAGCGTATCGGCAAGCTGGAAGGCATCCTCAAGAGCGCAAAAATCGTCCGCGGCTCCAAGTCCGACATCGTCGGCATGGGCGCGACAGTGCTGGTGCAAAAAATAGGCGGGGACGACAAGCATACCTACATCATCGTCGGCGCCGAAGAGGCCGACATCATGCTCGGCAAAGTGTCCTACCACTCGCCGCTCGGCGCTGCGCTTCTGGGCAAAAAGAAAGGGGACGAATTTTCTTTCCACACCCCCCGCGGCACGCAAAAATATAAGATTTTAAAAGTAGAGTAGCAGAAAAATAAAACGGTAGAATTTCGCACATGCGAAATTCTACCGCAAAAAATATATGCGCTCATTCGCACGAATGGGTAAATAAGGAAAAGAAAATCCCCGGCACGAATGCCGGGGTTGTTGCTAATCGCGCATGAGGATTTGGTCGAGCAACTTCCTTGCGGGCACATTAGGTGTAGCTTCTTTAGTTTTGCGGAACTTGCGGCAGATGAGCAGAACTAAAGGTACTTGGATGGAAAGATAAGAGATAGGCTGTGCCATCGCGGCAAACGTCCATTCAGTAACCGCGAGGAACTGGATGAAGGTGGCTAGAGTTACTACTCCCCACGCAACGAGATCTTCTTCTCCGGGATACTTCCACGTCTTTGCGATGGTGGGAACCGCGCCGATGTAGTTTACCGATAAGCTGATGAGGATGGCGTAGAATGGGTCTTTGGTAAGCACCCAGACGGTAAGTCCTATAAGCGCGCCTGCGAGCGACCAGCGGTCAACTCGAGTCCATCCGCCACTTCCCCACAGTAAGGCAAAGGACGTGATAACGATGTCGCCGACTACAACTGCGTACATCTGGCCGTTGAGTGTTCCGGACTGGTACATACCACCTGCGGTAAGTAAGGACAGCGCAGTCCAGATAGCCCATGTTACGCGAGATGGTTTTGTGTGTCCCCGCCAAATAGAGATGACATACAAGATTGTGGCGATAAAGTTAACCACGCCGGCCACAGCCGACAGCGCTTGTGTGGATGTCATAACATCCTCCTATGTTTGAATGACCTTTGACTGTAGAATACTGTAAAAGTTAAAAAAGTCAACTCTAAGAGAAATGCTAAAACAAGGCTAAGATAAAGAACATGTTTTGGGCAGACCGGATTGCGGAGGAGATACGACAGACCCGCGGGGGTAAGGGTTCTCTTTTAATACGCGACGAAAAGACGATCTCTGGGCGTATTCATGTCGGCGCGATGCGCGGGGTACTTATTCATGGGACCATTTCTGCAATACTTACCGAGCGGGGTATATCTAATAACTTCGTTTACGAGCTTAATGACTTTGATGCTTTCGATACAGTGCCGGTATACCTTGATGCTGAAAAGTTTACTCCCCATCTTGGCAAACCACTTTTTGTGGTGCCATCGCCTGATTCGAGCGCAAAAAGTTATTCCGATTACTTCGGTCGAGAATTTTCCGACGTAATTACGAAGATGGGATATACGCCAGAGTTTCGTTCGTCTGTAGATGCGTATCGTTCGGGGAAATACAATGATGTTATACGAATAGCATTGGAAAATGCCGGAAGTATTCGTGCAATTTATAAAAAAGTGTCAGGCGGAAAAAGAAGCGAGGAGTGGCTACCGATTATGATGATATGCGAACAGTGTGGAAAAATCGCGACCACGCGGGCGGTATCTTTTGACGGAAAAATTATTCAATATGTTTGCGACCAAGAAGCATCTGGTGCAAAAGGATGCGGGTTCGAAGGTACAGGGTCGCCATACGACGGAAATGCAAAGCTCCCGTGGAAGGTCGAGTGGGCTGCTAAATTTACGGTATTTGATGTTGCTGTGGAAGGGGAAGGCAAAGACCTTTCAACAAAAGGAGGGGCCCGGGACGTCGCAAACCATATTTCTCAAGAAGTATTCAAACGAGAACCGCCGTTCGATATTAGATACGAACATTTTTTGATAGGCGGTAGAAAGATGTCTACATCTAAAGGCCGCGGCAGCAGTGCCAAAGAGATAGCCGACCTCATGCCTCCAAAAATATTTCGGCTCGCGCTACTTGGCAGGGATATCAACCAAGCCTTCAACTTTGACCCGGAGGGGGACACTATCCCCGTACTCTACGACCAGTACGACAAGCTCGCTTTGGGCTATGCAACGACCAAGGACGACGACTACGCCCGACTCTTTGAGTTGATACACCCCTTGAAGGAAGTCGGACTTCCCTCACAAAAGCCTTTGCCGCGGTTTAGCCAGGTAGCCTTTGCCGTGCAGATGCCGCACCTGGATTTGGAAAAAGAGTTTCCGGAGGCCGACAAAGCGGAGCTGCACGAGCGCGCGCTGTACGCCAAGCGTTGGCTTGATGCGTACGCCCCGGAAAAGTTTGTATTTAAATTGCAGGAGTCGCTCCCTGCGGTAGAAATCACAAAAGAACAAAAAACAAACCTCAAACAAGTCAGAGAATTTTTGGAGCAGCATCCGTCCGCGGCGGCGGAGGATATCCACTCGAAGTTGCATGAACTAAAGGAATTCAAGGGAATTTATCTCGCGTTCCTCGGCAAAGACCACGGTCCTAAAGCAGGCTGGTTTATCGCGTCGCTGCCGCGCGACTTTGTGCTTGCGCGATTAAAAGAAGCGGCCGCCTAAGAAGGCGGCCGGAAGGCTCTATTTGTACGGCGTCAGGTGCAGAAACCCGAGGCCGACGAAACAGGCGACAATGAGGGCGGCCAAAACCAGGCACACCATCAGCCACTTTTTTACGTACGCTTCCTCGAGTTTTTGCCGCTTCTCTTCGTCGAAGCGGGCATTGTCTTGCTCGGCATAGACCCGTTCAAGATCTTTCCAAAACATCTCTCTATTCATCGGGACCTCCTAATCCGCACAACACTATACATTACCTTAGCAATTAAAGCAATAGCCGGCGTGGGTGACCGGCCGGCTGCTGTGCGCGCGGCAGGAGCCCGAGACGCAGTAGTACGCCGCGCTGTAGTAGTCAAAGTTTGTTGCCCACGCTTCGCTGGGGAAGGTACAGGTGCTCGGATTGGTGCAAAACCGGATGCTTATCTGGTAGGTCTGCGTATACGGCGGATAGCTCAAGTTTGACGGCGACCAGTTGTCCCAGTCGTAAACCGAGCCCGGCCAGGGGGCCGCGGGCCACTGGCCCGCGGGGAGGTAGGCCTCGAGCCCCGGCGGCAGGTTGCGGTTGGCGTCGGCCGGATAGCCGCCGTTGTCGATGGCGTAACGCTCCAGCGCCACCGCAATGTTGCGGAGCTCCGCCTTGGCGCGGGCCACGTAGGCCGCCTTGCGGGCGCTGACGTAGTACGGCATGGCCAGCGTCGCCAGAATCCCGATGATAGAAATGACCACCAGCAGTTCGATAAGGGTAAAGCCGCCGCCGTGCGCCGGCTTATGCCGGAAGAGTTGCAGTTTGCGCCGCTTGGCCACGACTGCGCAGACGGTAATCACCGACATGCCGCCCACCACCGGCCCGGTGAGGTTGGCGGGGAAGACCCCCAGGTACTGCGAGCAGACCACATAGGCGGGGATTATGGAGTATATGGCCGCGAGGACGCGGCCCAAGGGGGAGAGCGGGTACCAGCCGATGCGTTTGAGCATTACCCCTATTGTCAGGCATAAACTTCGTGGTCTCATCATGGACTGTGGACAACTAGTGCACCAAAGTGGGATGAAGTACCGTACAATACACAAGTAGTGGGATGAAGTGGGATGATATTGACAAAAAAACATGCTGATTGGCGAATATCTACATACACTCGACAGCAAAAAGCGGCTCTCTCTGCCGGCAAAGTTCCGCAAGGAGGTCGGCCGCAAGATGGTGATTACCCGCGGGTTTGATGCTTGTCTGTTTATGTATCCGCAGAAAGCGTGGGAAAAGATTGCCGAAAAGGTTTCCAACCTTCCCATCGGCCAGGGCGACACGCGCGGCATGAGCCGTTTCCTGCTCTCCGGCGCCAGCGAGGTCGAGGTCGACCAGGCGGGCCGGATACTGATCCCCGAGTACCTCAAGGACTTTGCGGACCTGAAGTCCCGCGTCGTGCTTGCCGGCGTTTCAGACCGCGTCGAGATCTGGAACGAAAAGACCTGGGAGGAGTACAAGCGCCGGATAGAGAAGGGCGCCGACCAGATGGCCCAGACGCTCGGAGATTTAGGGATTCTTTGATATATGACGACTTTTGCATCGATGCCTGTTCGTGGGTCATTGCGCTCCCGTCGAGAGGAGGGCGCCGAGGTCCGCGAGCAGGCACCGGTCCAAAAACACGTGAGCGTCATGACGCGCGAGGTGCTCGCGGCCCTGGAACCCAAGGCGGGCGAGACGGTGGTCGACGCCACCTACGGGCAGGGCGGGCACAGCGCGGCGTTAAAAAAGGCGGCAAAAATAAAATTGATTTCTATCGATGCTGACCCCGATGTAGAGACTTCGTCTCACAACGGGGCAGGCCCTGTTATTGTGGGGAATTTTGCGGACCTGACGGCAATACTCAAAAAACTGGATATAGAAAAAGTAAATAAAGTACTTTTTGATTTGGGGTGGAACCGAGGTCAGCTTTCGTCCGGACGGGGATTTTCTTTCCTCAACGACGAGCAACTGAACATGAGCTACGCCGCGGAACCGCGGTCGGGCTTTACCGCCGCGGAGATTTTAAACGAGTGGAGCGAGACGGTGTTGGCGGACGTCTTCTTCGGCTACGGCGAGGAGCGCTACGCGCGCCGCATCGCCAAGGCGGTGGTCGCCCGCCGCGCGGAAAAACCGTTTGAGACGACGATAGAGCTCGCCGAGGCGGTGCGCGACGCGGTACCGCCGGCATACCGCCGCGGCCGCATCCACCCCGCGACCAAAACCTTTCAAGCATTGCGCATCGCGGTCAACGACGAGCTCGGCGTGTTGGACCAGGGGCTAAAGGCCGCGTGGGCGGCGCTTGCAGAGGGCGGACGCATCGCGGTGATTACCTTCCACAGTATCGAGGACCGCGCGGTTAAGCGCTACTTTGTTTCGCTCGCCAAAGCGGAAAAAGGAACATTGATATATAAAAAGCCGCTCGCTCCCACCGCGGTCGAGGTCAAAGCAAACCCCGCCTCCCGCAGCGCCAAACTGCGCGCGATAGAAAAAATATGCGCATACTAACTTTCTACAACGCTTATATCGGCCGCAGTATCGCCGTGCTGGCGGGCATCGTGGCGCTCAGCGTCTTTTTGTACGGGGCGTTGCTCTTGGGGGCGGTAGCCCACGCGGCCGGCCGCACGCAGGCGGAAAAGTCGGTGCGCGCGCTCTCGGCGCAGGTGGGCACGCTGGAGAGCAGCTATTTGGCTCAAACCAGGGTTATTTCTCCCGCCCTTGCGGCGGCCAAGGGGTTTGTCGCGCCCATCGCGGTCACCAGCGTATATGCCGATATCCACACGGGGCTCACGCTGAGATAGGGGTAGTATAAATTTATGATCAATACCCGATTTGTTACGCGCGTCCGCGTGGTGACCTTTTTTTGCGTCCTCGCGGCGCTGGTGCTTATCGGCAAACTTTATTATCTGCAGGTGATGCACGGCGCGGAGTTCGCCCGCCGCGCCGATGCGCAGCAGGTGGAGCTTAAGGACCCGCTGCTTAACCGCGGGATCATCTACCTAACCGAGCGGCAAGGCACGCTTATCACGGCGGCGACCCTGCGGGAGGTCGGCCGCGAGGCAAGCTCGAGCAATCCGGCGGCGCATCAGCGCTACTACCCGGGCGGCAGCCTCGCCGCGCAGGTGCTCGGCTTTGTCGCGTACAACAACGACAACGAGCAGAAGGGCCGCTACGGGCTCGAGCGCTACTACGAGCAGACGCTCGCGCGCGGCGGCGACTCGTACTCCAACTTTTTTGTCGAGCTCTTCGGCGGATTTGCGGGCGCTCTTGCGGGCACGGGCGGCGGGCAGGGCGACATCATCACCACCATCGAGCCCTCGGTGCAATCCGAGCTCGAGCGCACGCTTGCCGCGTATGCCGGGGCTTGGCACCCGCAGCTTGCGGGCGGCATCGTCATGGATCCGCAGACCGGAGAGATTATCGCGATGGCGACGTATCCGGCGTTCGACCCGAACACCTTTAATACGGAAAAGGGGACCGCGGTATTTAAAAATCCGCACGTCGAGAGCGTGTACGAAATGGGTTCGATTATAAAACCGCTCACCATTGCCGCGGCGCTGGACTCCGGCGTGGTGACCGAGGCGAGCACCTACAACGACACCGGCTGCGTTACCTACGACCAAAAGAAAATCTGCAACTTCGACCTCAAGGCGCGCGGGGTAATCCCCCTGCAGGAAATTTTGAGCCAGTCACTCAACGTCGGCTCGGCGTACGTGGCGGTAAAAATGGGACCGGATATTTTTAAAGATTACTTTCTTGCCCGTTACAAACTGGGCGGGGAGACCGGCATCGACCTCCCCGGCGAGGTGCACGGCCTGGTCGGCAACCTGCAGAGCGGCCGCCAGGTGGAGGACGCGACGGCGGCGTTCGGGCAGGGTATCGCCATTACTCCGATAGAAACCGTGCGCGCGCTCGCCGCCCTTGGCAACGGGGGGCTCCTGGTGACCCCGCACCTGGTGCGCGCGGTCAAGTACGACATGGGCGTCACGCGCGAGCTCAGTTGGAACGAGGGCGTTCAGATACTCAAACCCGAGACCTCCACCGCCATCAGCCGCATGCTGACCTCGGTGGTGGACGAAAAGCTGGCCGACGGCACACTCAAGATGGAGCATTACAGCATGGCCGCCAAGACCGGCACCGCGCAGATTGCGGACCCCGGCGGCGGGGGGTACTATGCGGACAGGTATCTGCACAGCTTCTTCGGGTACCTGCCGAGCTACGACCCGCAGTTTATCGTCTTCCTCTTTGCGGTAGAGCCGCAGGGCGCTTCGTACTCGAGCCAAACCTGGGCGACCCCCTTCGGCAGTATCATCAAATTTTTGATAAATTATTACAGCATCCCGCCTGACAGATAATGCGTACGGTATTTAAAAATCTTGTGGTAGCGGTTATCACGCTCGAGGCGCGGGCGGTTTTGCGCAAGTACAAGCCCAAGATTGTCGCCATCACCGGCAGCGTCGGCAAGACCTCCACCAAAGACGCCATCTACGCCGCGCTCGCCCGGGGCGGCCGCGTGCGCAAGAGCGAAAAGAGCTTTAACTCGGAGATTGGTTTGCCGCTCACCATACTCGGCGTGCCCAATGCGTGGCACAACCCACTACGCTGGCTGCAAAATATCGTTGACGGACTGTTCCTCTTGGTGCTGACGGTCGAGTACCCGGAGTGGCTGGTGCTGGAGGTCGGGGCCGACAGACCGGGCGACATCCGCAGCTTGGCAGCCTGGCTGCCGGTGGATATCGCGGTCATCACGCGCCTGCCGGAGATACCGGTGCATGTAGAGTTTTTTGACTCGCCCGAGGCGGTCATGGAGGAAAAGGCCTCTCTGCTTGATGCTATAAAACCGGGAGGCACGCTGATACTCTTTGCCGACGATGAGCGTACCGCAAAGTTGGCGCACCGCCTGCCGGCGCCCGATGCGTGCATTATCACCTTCGGATTTTCCAAAGGCGCCGACGTCCGCGGTGAGCACATAAAACTTTTGAAAGAGGGCGGGAAGGAGTCGTGGCCCATCGGCATGCAGGCGCAGATTACCAGCGAGGGCGTCTCGGTGCCGCTGCAGGTGGTCGGCGCCGTGGGGCCGCACGCATTCCTCCCGGCGCTTGCCGCGGCGGCCGTGGGCGCCGCCTTGCATCGGCCGCTTGCCGACATCGTCGGCGCACTCGGACGCTACGACCCGCCGCCGGGGCGCATGCGGCTGCTGCGCGGGCTGAAGGGTACGCTCATTATTGATGACACTTACAACGCCTCTCCCGCCGCCACCGAGGCGGCGTTGGATACACTCGCCTCAATCGGAGGCACGCGTAGGATTGCGGTGTTAGGAGACATGCTGGAGCTCGGGCGGCACAGCACGCAGGAGCACCGCAAGCTCGGCGCACATGCGGCCAAGGCCGCCGACCTGCTGGTGACCATCGGCTTCCGCGCGCGCGACATCGCGCAAGGCGCCTTGGATGCCGGCATGCCGGATAAAAATATTTTGCAATTTGAAGACTCGGGCAAAGCGGGCGCAGAACTGCAGAACCTTTTGCAGGAAGGGGACTGTGTACTGGTCAAAGGCTCGCAGAGCATGCGCACCGAGCGTGTGGTGGAAGAAATAATGGCCGAGCCGGAGCGCGCCGAACAACTCCTCGTCCGCCAAGATGCAGAGTGGAAAAAACGCTGAAAATATTGTAAAGTGTGGCGGTCTGCAGTTCGAGGCCCTTTCGTCTAACGGTTAGGACAGTTCCCTCTCACGGAACAAATACGGGTTCGATTCCCGTAGGGGTCACAAATTTTCTGCAATAAAAAAGAGCGGGGCCGAAGCCTCCGCTCTTGTGCTTATGCCGCCAAGTTGTCAAAGAGGACAAACTGGCCGGCTTTATCTGTACGGTACCGCTCGGGTACCGGCGCCTCGCGCTCATTGGCGATACGTTTGGTAAGCGCGATGCTTCCGGCAGTCATCGGCTTGTCAAAGCCTTTGACGTTCGCCTCAAGCGACTTTAGCGCCTCGTCAAGCGTCCGCTCGGGCGCCGGTGCAAACGGCAGTCCGCTCACAAACTCTGTCATGACATCCTCCGCCTGTTCGGGATGAATAGGGGAGAGCCACGCAAATACCAAAGACTCTCTGCAGGGGATTATACTCCTAAACGAACAAATTGTCAACCACGGCTTTTACCGCCGTGCCGTCGGCTTTGCCCTTAAGGTCTTTCATCAGCATGCCCATGAGTTTGTTGGCGCCGGTTTTGTCCACCACGCCCATCTCGGCGGCTTTGGCCTTGGCGGCCGCGACAATCTCGTCTTGCGACATCTGGGCGGGGAGCAGGGTCTCGATGATGGCGAGCTCCTCCTTTTCCGCCACGGCGAGCTCGGGGCGGCCGCCGGCCTCAAATTGCTGGATGGAGTCTTTGCGCTGTTTGGATGCGCGGATGATAAGGGCAAGCATTTCGTCCTCGGTGAGTGCGCCCTCCGGCCCGCGGCCTTTGGCCACCAGGTCGTTGGTCACCATGGCGGAGATGCCGCGCAAAACATTGAGCTTGACCGTCTCGCGCGCCTTCATCGCCGTTTTAATAGCCTCTTTTAGTTCCGCTTGAGTCATGGAGCCAGTATAACTGGCTAAGTAACAAGTATCAAATCACAAGTATCAAACAAGTGGTAAGTAATCAAAGTAGAAACCTGATACTTGGAACCTGATACCCGATACTTACCAATTGT